>Ga0209373_10000350_pt1 | contig 82025 bp, 76 predicted proteins | sample Higcelweek5metaG_FD_187173 | JGI IMG/M metagenome (GOLD analysis project Ga0209373, IMG submission 187173) | Freshwater pond sediment microbial communities from the University of Edinburgh, under environmental carbon perturbations - High... | ecosystem: Environmental > Aquatic > Freshwater >...
CCGCCCAACAGCACGATAGTAAAAACCACTTGTCCGAAGAGACGAACCCTTCAAAGAACCACGGTGATACTGGCCGAAACCACCATCACCCCGCCACATAACTGCGAAACCATCCAGCCCCGCCGTCAAGGGAGGCGCTGTATAGGCCCTCACAAATCACAACGCAAGGGGGTTTTTCAGAAAAATGAAAACCACATTGCATCATCGTGACAAACCCAATCTACGCCCGAAAACCAAACTTGGGCAGGGGGAGATGGCCGCTCCCCCTGCATGGCTGATCGATCAGGTCGCCGGCTTGACGAAACGCAGGGTCATGCGGTCGCTCTCCCCGATCGCCAGATACTTATCCTTGTCCTGATCTTTCAGGGCCAGGGTCGGCGGCAGGGTCCAGACTCCCTTGGGATGGTCCCTGCTGTCGCGCGGATTGGAATTGACCTCCGACAGGGCCACCAGTTTAAAGCCGGCATTGATCGCCAGCTTGATGACGTAATCCTGGCGGACATAGCCGGTAGGAGCCTTGGGATCCTGCGGCTGGTCATTATTGGCGCGGTGTTCCACCACCCCCAGCACCCCGCCCGGCTTAAGGGCGGCAAACATCGCCTTGAATGCCTGCTCGGCCCAACCCGCCGCCATCCAGTTATGGACATTGCGGAAGGTGAGGACACGATCAACACTGTTGGCCGGCGCGAATTCCAGCGCATTGGGGCCGAAGGCGGCGAGTTGCGTGCCCCTATAAAGGTCCGGACGGTCGGCCAGCTTGTCCTTGAAACGCTGCACTGCGGCCTTCATGCCATCGGAGGCGCCATTGATATCCGGGGTGGCGGCGATATAGGTGCCGTTGTCACGCAGCAGCGGCCCGAGCACCTCTGTGTACCAGCCAGCACCCGGCCAGATTTCCACCACGCGCTGCCCCGGCGCAACACCAAAAAAATCCAGCGTTTCCACCGGATGGCGCCAGACATCGCGGGCGCGATTCGCCGCCGGGCGGTGATCACCCGCCAGCACAGGCGCCAATACTGGCGGCAGATCGGCGGCGAAAGCCGCTTGGGCGGAAATGGCCGGTCCAGCCAGCAGGGTGGCCCCCAGCAGCAGTGAACGGATCAGGTGGGAAACCATGGGCTTATCCTTCCCTCTCTTGTCATGGAGGAAAGGAGGCTATCCCCGCAGGGCGCCGCCAACAAGCGAGATACGCGACCGCCGATGTGGCGGCGGGATCTGCATGATTACTCTGGGATGATAAAAGTGGTGCCCCCGGTCGGACTCGAACCAACACGCCGTTACCGGCAACAGATTTTGAGAGACCGGATATGCCCTATCCTTTGTGTATCCGGCAGTATCCGTTTTCCCGATAACCGATTGTCAGCACTAGCTTTTTTCGGTTCTCAGATCACACATACCTAGCCGGAGGTACGCTACGGTTGGCTTTCTAGGTGCACCTATGTTGCACCTGAAATCCGACCTCAACGGAGGTTAGGAATGCCCAAAATCAAGCTCACAAAGACCGCTGTCGACGCCGCAACCCCGCAGGAGCGCGATTACGAACTCCGGGATACGACGATACCCGGGTTCCTTGTCAAGGTCACGCCAACCGGCCGCAAGATTTTCATGGTCGCCTATGTCGCCCATAGAAGACCTGATGTCGGGAGGTGTCGCCGATACCCCTTATCCGTCGCAGCGGTCAACAATCTGAGGTGTGTTTTTAACACAAGGTAAGTGTTGAAGCCGTGCCTCACATAATGATCGCCCACAGATGGCTGTTTGTGAACGTGGGTGTAACGTCGGATGTCGCTTGCACATTCACAGGCAAAGATTTACACATATACTTACACAAGGCCGACAGATTTCAAAAAATACCCTTAAATATCAGGACTTTAAGTTATGCCACAGCAGACTCAAAAAGTGGTTTGTCTACCAATCCACAGGAAAACACGACGAGTTGAAAACGGCGTGTTTTCAGGGGTTTATGAAGGAAGGAAAAGTGGCTGACGATCTTCGGTTTTCGCTCTAGGTGCAGTATAGGTGCAGAGAGCATCGGCTAGAATCGGCGGCAAATGTGCGGGTGTGGTGAAACTGGTAGACGCGCCGGATTCAAAATCCGGTTCCGCAAGGAGTGTCGGTTCGATTCCGACCACCCGCACCATCCTTCAAAAATCCATCTAAACTCAGCGAGCTAGCGAAGCAGAGCGACTTTGGGATGTCGGTGCACGGTCAATGACAACACCAACTACTAGGCCGAGCGGCTGCACAGAGAACGAAGGCATTCGCTGTTGCCCAATGTCATCGGCGACCAATATTCCGCGTTCGCGGTAGGCAAGGTGGACAATCTGCTGGGGTGTCGGTGCCTGCCTGGTCGCAACCGTTATTCGTCTTCGATGATCGGGACTGATGCCAACTGGCGGTCCACTGCGGCGGCGGAATCCTCTGGCTTCGTGTTGAAAGCGATGGCCGCACCGGGCGCCGCCGCGTGCACCGTGTTGATGACCTTCTCGAAAAGGACCAGCCCCTTGGGCGGGATGCGCAAGCCGGCACCGATAACGACACAGTCATAGGCTCTACAGCGCAACTGCCGGTCGATTTGGGAAATGCCCGCGTCATCGGGCGAGATCAGGCACAAATCCACTTGCCAGCCACGCTCTGTGACCGTCTGAACGGCAATGGCAATTCCTGCGTTAATCATCGCTGCATCAAGCCCGAGCGGCAGAGCGGGGTCGGAAAAATCGACCGTTTCGGGTTTCTGCCCGATGAAGAGAATGCGAGTCATGCAATCATCCTTTGCGGGTCCGGTCAGATCTGAAACAGCCTCGTGCTTCTTTAGGAAGCCCAAAACGGCATATGTGCCTTGCTCTATGGCTGGTGTGGCTCGAACGCCAGCTTCAGCTCGGGATACCACCGGGTCGTGACGGTCGCGATGAAGCGACCCAGGTTCGGCAGCGTGCGGACAAAGTCGGTGATCTCCGGGTGCATGTCGCGCACCTGGAAAAATGCTTGGGTGAAGCCGAAGACAACCGCATCGTGGGAAGTCGGGCGGTCATCCCCCAGCAGGAATTGCTTGTCGTCGATCAGGACATCGATCGCAGAAAGGTCGCGCTTAGCCTTGTCGATGATCTCGGCCTCGGTGAAGCGGGCGATACCCTGATCGTAGCAGCGCTTGCGGAAATCCGCGCGGCGCAGGTCAAGCGCCTCCTGGATTTCCGCGGGCAGGTTGGTCGCACCGCCGACCATTACATTCGAGAGGAAGTCCCAACCGCTGTCCGAGAAGAACTCATAATAGAGGATGATCCAGTAGAGGTGATCCTCCAGCGCGCCCTGCACCATCCGACCGAGCGCCTTCTGCGCGGGCGTCAGATGGCCGTCGGGGTCGCCCTGGGCGGTCTTCAGATGATCGATGATGAGCCCGCTGTCGGTGATCAGCGTGTCTCCAACGCTGATGAACGGAATCTTGTGCCGGGGACCGACGGCATTCGTTTGTTCGCTGACACGTTCGTGCCGGATGCCAAACAGGCGGAAATAGGTCTGTAGCTTCACCGCAAAGGGAGAAAAACTGGTGACATAGGACGCTAGGTCGTTCTCCCCGACCGTGAACATGTGCAGTCCGATGACAGTGTCGGCATCGATGCGGACGTCACCATAGGGATTTTCGTAGAGCGGATACTGAATCATTGTCATGCTTGGTTCCTTCAGACTTCCATCAGGGCATCCTTGCCAACTCCGCCACATGCCGAACCGGTAGCGGCTTGCTTAGGGAAGGGTGACAACGAGCTTGCCGGAAACTCTTCCGCTGGCGCTGCGCCGCTGCGCATCCGCGACCTGATCGAGCGAAAAGACCTGCTCGATAGCGAGGTCGAACGCGCCCTTGGAAAAGAGCTCCGCTACGTGCCCGAGGGCAACTTCAGGATGGTCGTCTTGCGACGTCGTGACTTGCGCACCGTGCTTGGGTGCATCGATATCCGCGATCGACAGAACACGGGCAGGATCGCCCACGATCTCGATGAGATCGGGGATGACGCCCGCCCCGGCCAGGTCAAGTGCCGCATCGACCCCCTGCGGTGCAAGCTCGCGGACGCGGGCTGGTAGTCCGGGTCCGTACGTCGTCGGAACGGCGCCGAGCTTGCGAAGATAGTCGTGCTTTGCTTCGCTTGCCGCGCCAATCACGTTGACGCCGCGATGGCGCGCCACCTGGATGACAGCACTGCCGACACCGCCCGAGGCGCCGACCACCACCAAGGTCTCTCCGGGTTTGCTATCGACCAGTTCAAGGATGCGCGTTGCAGTCTCGCCGACGATCGCAAGGCCGCCTGCCACCTCGAACGGCATGCCGTCCGGAATGTGTGCCCAACTGGTCAGCACCGCATGTTCGGCCATGGCGGTCCGGCGAACGGTAAGGCCGAATACACGATCGCCGACCGCGACATCCGACACGCCGTCGCCCACCTCGTCGACGATGCCCGCCGCCTCGGCGCCGACGCCGCTGGGGAGATCTATCGGCATGAAATCACGGTAGATTCCCGACCTTAGCTTCCAGTCCAGAGGGTTGACCCCGGCAGCCCGAACCGCGATGCGGATCTGGCCGGCGCCAGCGTGCGGCGCATCGATGTCGACGATCTGCAGAACGTCGGGTTCGCCATAGCTTTCGTATTGAACGGCTCTCACGGATATTTCCTTTTCAATTGCAGCCAGGCGCATACGGGTTGAGGTCTCGCCGCCTGCGCTTCATCAGCGTGGCGCTGGGCAGCCGTCCGATCACCGGGCAGCCGCCCAGCACCGACGCGTCAACGCAAGCCGCCGCTGGCCAGAATGTTCTCGCCGGTCACGAAGCGCGCATCGTCGGATGCGAGGAACGCGACGACGCGTGCGATGTCGTCCGGCTCTCCAGCACGGCCGAGCGGCGTTTGCGAGACGATGCCGGCCTCCATCTCCGACCCGGCGATGCCGGCCGCCTTCGTTCCTTCTGTGGCGACGAAGCCGGGGCTGACGACGTTGACGCGGATCTTCCGAGGCGCCAGTTCCTTGACCAACACCTCCGAGATCGCGTTCACCGCTGCTTTGCTGGCGGTATAGAGCGACGTGCCCGGTGAGCGCAGCGTCGTGATCGACGACGAGATGTTGATGACGCTTCCGCCGTCCTGCAGGTGCTTGATCGCGGCCTGCGTTGTCAGCAGCACGCCGAGCACGTTGACGTCGAAGACATGCCGATACTGTTGCTCGGTGAACAGTTCGACCGGTCCAGCCTCCCAGACACCTGAATTGTTGACGAGCACATCGAGCCGACCGAATTGCGACACGGCCGCCTCGATCAGCGCCTGTGCCTCGGCGGCGACGGACACGTTGCCCTGGACGGCGATGGCCTTGCCTCCGGAGGCCTTGATGGCATCGACGACGGCGTCTGCACCTTCCCTGCTGGAAGCGTAGTTGACGACGACGGCCGCGCCGTCCTTCGCCAAAGCCTTGGCGATACCCGCGCCTATGCCTTTTGACGCCCCGGTTACGACTGCGACCTTGCCTTCAAGCTTGTTCATACTCTCTACCTCGCTTGCGTTGCTAACGTCAGGCAGCGCAGATTGGGCTGCCTTTGTTCGGTAGTTCGGAAACTATGAACTATTGAACTATCTGTCAAGCCGGTGTATGTGAGAAGGCATGAGACCGTTTTTTCATCCCTCCATCGACGACGTTCAGCCGGAAGCGATCCTTCACGCGCTCTCGGATCCCAATCGCGCAGCGATCTTTGTCAACATTATGCGAGCGGGGGGCATTCAGACGTGCTCTGCTGTCTCGGCCTTGGGTGATCGGGTCATTCCGAAATCGTCGCTGTCGAACCACTTCAAGGTGCTGCGCGAAGCAGGGTTGATCCGGAGCGAGCGTCACGGCGTGGAAATGCGAAATCATCCGCGCTTCGCCGACGTGGAGGCGCGCTTCCCGGGTCTGCTTCCGGCGATCATCACCGCCTATGCTTCGAATGTCGTCGAGGTCTCGCGAGAGACTGCCGAGTAGCGCGCAAGGGGATGCACTTGATGTTCGCCTGCCGCGGCTTCCTGACTGTGGCGGCTGACGGCGCACCCCGAGGCGGATTGCGCGCGGATCAACCATCGACCTGCTCGGCCGCGCAGGCGCAGTAAGACGGGGCTGCTCCGTTTAGACGGCTTGACGCCTAACGGGCACTCTTGCGAGTGGCGTTGACGCTCCTCGCCTTGCGGCCACGAGTTACCGGCTTGGCTGGAAGGTCGGTCCCATATTCCTGCCACCAGGCAGCTAAGGCCTCCATCGTAGGCTGGAGACCGCGCGCCTTGGCCGTCATCTCATAATCTACGCGCGGCGGAACCTCGGCAAATATCGTGCGGGAGACCAGGCCGTCGGCTTCGAGCTCGCGAAGTTGCGCCGTCAGCATATGCTGCGTGATCCCGGGGATGGCCTTTCGCAATTCGCCGAAGCGATAGACCCGCTGGTTGAGCAGCCACATGATCTCCAGCTTCCACTTCCCCGAGAGCAGTGTGAACGCTCGGCGCATATCGTCCTGCATTGTCGCGACAGGGTCGCCATTGGTCTGGTTTTCCATACTTACCGCCAAAAATTCATCCTACTTGCGCTTCTCGCTCATAGGCGACACTTTCAATACACGCTCTGCCGCATCATGGAAATGCGCCAGTGCGCAAAGCAAACATTTTATCGAGGGCTGCACCGGGCCGCTGGTGGGCAGGAATATCTATGACCGAAGCCAATATATACTGGATAGCGACCGCACTGCTGTCGTTGCTCTATCTGTCGTCTGCTCTACTTTATCTGACGAGGGGCGAGCAAGTCCGGCAGATCATCGTGAAGCTGGGCTATCCCGGCTACCTCGTACCGGTGCTGATCATCGTCAAGCTGCTCGCCGTGGCGGCGATCCTTTCGCGCATCAGCGTGGGGCTCAGCGATCTCGCCTATGCCGGGATGTTCTATCACCTGGGCCTCGCCGTTCTAGCCCATCTGGGCGCGCGCGATATCAGGGCCGCGCTGCCGGCGGCCGTCGGTCTTGTGCTGATCGCCGGATCGTTTGTCACCCAGAACTCCGCAAGAGAAATGCCTTCGCCCTACGCCGCCTTCGGATTCGAAACGAAAGGGGATGCGCGATGAAGGTGCGGGTCCTTGGAGCCACCGGCTCAATTCACTGACCGGCGCTGGATCCGCCACACGCCAGTCATCAGCAACGGCTGACACCGGATGGTGCAGCCAGGTTCCTCAAACTCAATACTTACAGGAGATAAAAATGGGTCGACTCAACGGAAAAATTGCCATTGTCACAGGCGCGGGTCGCGGCATCGGACGGGCCACCGCCAAGCTGTTCGCGGCCGAGGGCGCGAAGGTCGCGGTCCTCTCAATCACACCCGCCAATGTGGAGGCCGTCGTCGCTGACATCGAGGCAGCCGGCGGGACGGCGCTCGGCGTGCCTTGCGATGTGAGCAGCGCCGATCAGATCACGGCCGCTGTGGACAAGGTGGTCGCAGCCTATGGCGGCGTCGATATTCTGGTGAATAACGCCTTCGATCCCTCGGCTGTCATGTCGTCGATCATGGAGCTGTCGGTCGAGCAGTTGCAGCGCAATTTCGATACGGGTCCGATCGCGACCCTGCGCGCGATGCAAGCTTGCTATCCTTATCTCAAGGTGAGCGGGGAAGGCCGCGTCATCAACTTCGGTTCGCCGGCGGCGCTTCTCGGGATGCTGCCCTATGCACCCTACAACATGGCCAAGGAGGCGACCCGTGCCTTGACGCGAACCGCCGCACGCGAATGGGGGCCTGACAAGATCACCGTGAACAACATTCAACCGGTGGCCGAGACCTGGGGCGATGTTGAGGTGCCGCCGGCCAACAACGCGCTGCAACGCTATGGCTCGCCGGAAAACGACATTGCGCCTGTCCTTTTGTTCCTGGCGAGCAAGGATGCGCAGTTCCTGACCGGCTACACCCTCTCGCCGGACGGCGGCATGGTCATCGACAGCGCGCGCTGACGCGCGTGCCGCGAGATCGCCGTGGAGGCGCAGCCCCCGCAGTGATCCGCCCGATATGGATGAGTTCACTATGATCTACCTTCCCATCACTTCGCTCTTTGCCGCGGCATTCGCCGTTGCCCTCGTCCTGCTCTCCGTTCCTGTCACCTTGCGGCGCATCAAGGTTGGCGATCTGGTCGGTGACAGTGGTGACGAGAAGCTTCACCGCCGCATCCGGGCACAGGGCAATTTCATCGAGTATGTGCCTTTGGGCGTTGTAACCCTCGGCCTGATCGAGGCGCATGGCGCGGCAGCTTGGCTGGTCCTTGCTATCGGTGGAGCCTTGGCACTTGGGCGGCTACTTCACGCGGTCGGCATGCTGCGCGCGAACGCACCGCTTCGCGGCTTCGGGATGATCTTCACTTATCTGGCGTTGGTTGCGGCTGCTGCTCGCCTCTTACTCGACGCCGGATATTGGTGAGGAAAGGCATTTGACGGAAATGCCTGATCTGGCTCTCGATCTGCGATACCTGAGCTATGCTATCCTTGTCGCTGAGCATGGAAGTTTTCGTGCGGCGGCCGAGAGCATAGACCTGGCGCAATCGACGGTGAGCCGGCGCGTGCAATTGCTGGAGCGCCGGCTCGGCGTCACTCTTTTTGAACGGGGACGAAACGGAACGCGGCTAACGCCGCTTGGCGAGCGCTTTGTTCGATCGGCGGCGCTCGGAGCTGAGCAGCTTAGGCTGGCGATATCAGATGCCCGCAAAGTGCGCAGAGGCGAGACGGGAGAATTGCGTATTGGAACCGGGACGTCGCTCGCCAGTGGCTTCCTCGCCGAACTACTGGCGCGATATAGGACGGCTTACCCGCTGATCGATCTGCGCCTCGAAGAGGTTTCAAATCACCAAGGCGAGGCACGTCTCCTCAGTGGCAATCTCGACATTGCATTCCTCACAGTCGAACCTTGTTCGAAACGGTGCAAATCGGTGCCGCTTTGGCGAGAACGCATTATCATCGCAATGCAAGGCGATCATCCCTTCGCGCATGCTCAGGATACTCGCGGCTGAACTTCCTTCTCTGCATTGATGCTCTCCGGTCGATGAAAACACCTTATCTCGGTGTCCACCAAACCGGCAGCAGCTCAGACCGCCTCGATCCAACAGACAGCGCCATCTTTTTCTATCTCGAAATCCGGAGAGACGTGGTCCTGCCTGACGATAAGACCCTGCTCTCGAAAACAGGCGAACAGGTAAAGTTCGAACAGGCGCGAAGCGAAGTTGTCGGTCTGCAGGTCGGTGACAAAGTTGGCATCCGGCTTCGGGAGCGCCAGATAACATTCCCCCACCGCAACAAGGGCGGGCATATGGCTGATCGTACCGGCCAAAAGCTCGAATTCGCGGGAGACGCCCTTGGGACCAACCTTCATCAAGGGTGCACGCCGCCGCGCACCTGGCGGAAGTGGTTCGGGCGTAGGCAGTTCGCCGACCTGAAGCCGAAGCTTGGAGTCCCCGACCAGCCCGGCCCACATCGTTTTGTCGAAGCCGGTGGGAAGGCCCCGGGGAAGGCCGTACATCCACCCTAAGACCGGGATGTTGACGCCGCTGCGACCGAGCAGCGCGCGTTGCGCGCTCCAGCGAACCATCTCTCGGTACGCCTCGTACATTTTGTTCCCGAGGGCTTTGCGCTGCGCTTTCTCGTCTCGGATGAGATCGCGATACGTGTCGACCCACTCATCTTCGCGCTCCCGCTCATAGTGGGACTCCATGGTCTCTGCGGATTGCAGAGCCACCCCCGCGAGTTCCAGATCGTCGAGCATGGCGGCAAAAGGCCTGGCTTCGATGCGAATGTTGGGTTGGTCTTCGCCGTGGCGGCACGACACCGACAGGGCCTGAATCTGGCTGTCATCGGCATATACCCGCATCAACACAGTCATATGGTGATCGTGGAGCAAGTCGTTGCCACAGGGGCATTCATCCTCGTGCTGCACCCGCTCCCAAACTCCCCCTTCTGTTACCCGGTAGAACCAGCCAGTGTTAACCCACGCAGCCGTCATAACTGTCCCGGGATGGGAGACAAGGAGGTCGCCTACTTCGAGAAGAGAATTATCGACACGCCGAACAAACAGGCCTTTGGAATATACTTCATTAACATGCCAATCATGAATTCTTATTAGGTCATCAACTTCGATAGCAATATCACCATTCTCACGAATATATTCGAGCAGCCGTGGTGCTTTTATTTCGACCTCTACTCGAACACCATACATTACGTAACTGGGCGCCGTTATAAAATGTGCATTTTCCAATTTTTTATCCAAATCGATGGCCACATCCCCGATGACTTTCCCGTCGTAGAAAGCCAATGCGGATGACAATATTTTCTCTCTCGGGCGGTCATACACGGGCACTTGCAGCGCCCTGACATAGAATCCGATTTGGAAGCCGGGTGGGCTCACCAGCTTCTTTGGCATGCACATAAGGGCGTTGTAACAGGGGTCTTCCTGTCTATTCGGAAAGAGCCCCTCAGTATTATCCAACCCCTGGGACAGGGCATACTCTCTGAAAATTTCCGCTGGAGCTTCTATCTCTGCAATGACGGATTCCCGCGGAATGCCCTGCTTAACCGGCCCGAGGAGCCAAGCGGCCTGTGCATTGAACCGATAACGGAACTCGTCGTCGGATGGACCGCATAGGCAATGCACCCCAACATCCAATTCCATCAATTTGCTTCGAGAAAGAACGTATAAATATGCGATGCCATCATAGTCACGGTATTCGGCAAGTTCATCTACATTGATGACAGCTATTTCGTGGCAATCCTCCACGATTTGAGCGCTCTTTTTAGAAAAGTATGACTTTCCCGCAAACCATGCAGAAACTGCAGGACTCTCAGAAGCATCTACATAGAAGGAACGCCATCCATAGTGTTGAAGAATGGCCTGATAAATGAAATTCTTTTCCCCCTGTATGGAAATATTTTCATCTAGGCCATAATATCTACGAAATATCCGACCACCATAATGTAGCCATTTAATCATGTCGGGCGGAGAGCATCTTTTACGCGCAAATGATGTTGTAAAAAGCACCGTATCATTATCTTGATGGTATCTTTTGTTTTGTCCGCGAAATAAGCAATCGTCGAATTTTTCAACCAAATCTCGCAGACTACTCACGTCTGATATGCAATGCGTTTCCATCATCCGACCTCAAATCGTTCCCAACACTATAAGGCAGACTTGTCTGTCGAAAAGCGCCAATCCAGTTCCTACGCATTCCCCTTGCATGCGCAGATGGCTAACGGATGAAAGCGGCCCACGTCGGGCTGGCAAGGCGGCTTGCTTCCGCGCCTGCGGCTTGTGCAGCATCGCCCCGTGAACGGCGCTGGGGCGGCCTGTGACTGCTCGACAGCTTGACCGCTGGAACCTCCGCACCATCGCGCAATGACGCGCGGGGAACCAAGGAGGAACATCATGACCCTTACGGAATTCGCCCTTATCCTGAATGCATTGGCTAGCGTGGTGGCGGCCATTGCCCAACTGCTCGCCGCGTGGCGCTCCTCGTGAGCGCCCCGGCTGCCCTGCTTGACAGGGGCGGTGGACATTCACCGCCTGTTGCGGTGTCGCCATGCGCGCCACTCGTCGCGCACCACCAACGCCAGCAACAGCACCAACGCGGCGAGCTGGATGCAGCTACCATAATAGAGCACCGCCTCCGCGAATCTCAGCATAGGCCCGTTGGAATGGTCGCCACCCCGGCCAACGCGGGAACATTGGCGAGGAAGCCGTGGATGGCCTGGCGGTAGCGGTCGTTCTCGCGGCGCAGGGCGTCCATATCCCGCTGCATCTGCCGTAACCCTTGCCCCTCGCCCCCCGCTGCGAGGGGCAAGGGTGGATTGGCCGCCATCGTAGCCATGGATTCGCGTGGGCCTACTGTCCACCAGACGCGCCGGGCAAAGGCGCGTTCCTCATTCCCGATGGCATCAATATACACCATCGTCATGCGAAGGCTGGCATGGCCCATCCATCGTTGGATCAGGCTGGGCGGCACGGCGCGGGTGGCGCAGCGCACACCGAAGGCATGGCGCAGGCCCCGGATGGTCCCCATGCTGCCGGTGATGCCCGCATGCGCCATGGCCTGCGCGATGAAGCGCCATGCCGTCGCTCGGTGGACATGCCACAGTCTGCCATCCGCACCCACCGGCGAGACCAGCAACTGCTGCAACAGAAATGGCGGAAGTGGCACCCGGCGATGCACCGTACGGCGGCGTTTCAGGGTGGTGAGCACCACGCCCTCCGCCGGGTCGATCTGCGGGCGGGTGAGCGCCAACGCTTCGGAGATGCGGCAACCCGTGTAGGCCACCAAATAGCAGAGAAGCCGCCTGCTGGCCGGGAGCCTGTCGGCTTCGTGCAGGAAGCGCATGACCTCGCCCTCATTGAGGTATTTGCGCTGCCCGGCAGAATCGTACACCTGCCAGTCACCTGTGGCCTGCTTTGCCATGGTTCCGCCCTCCCTGCTGGCGTGCAACGAAATCGGCAATAGGGTTGCACAGGCTTTGCCGCGCGTGAGCATATCCGCCGTGATTGCCATCCATGCAAAATACAGGGTGGCTATCCTGTCCAGAAAAACCAAGTAATTTATGGTAAATACGGCAACAAAATTGCCGATAGTGTTGCATGGTGTCATCATTCCATTGCCATTAACTTAATATCGTCCGCCAAAGCACAGGCGAAGGACAGCATCCTCAGGCACGGAGCTTTATGATGTCAGAGTTGGACGGGCATGGCTTGCGTCGCCTGCGAACGCCTTACTCTACTACACAGAAACTGGCGGTCGCTGGGTGCGCAATAGGTATGTCGCTCACAGCCCAGATTTCATCCGCCGAAACGCCATCAGAGCATATCGTTGCCGAGCGGCGGGCCGTCGCTGCACGGCTGCTCATGCCAGATCATGCCGATGTTGCGCAGGCGGAGCGGCGTGGCTGCTATCAAGGTATCCAACCCAAGAAGGTTGCCAAAGAGCGGGCGGGCGGCTGGCCCTATTCACCAGATGCAGCCGATACATGCATCACCGCCCTCACCCGCATGGGGCGAGATGGCCGCCTGAGCGAAGTATATCTGTGGTTAGTCACAGCGCTGAACGGCGATGTCACCACCGCACCCACGCTGCCACGCGCAATCGGCGGGGCGGCGCTCAATAATCAAGCCATTGTTCCCATCGGCAACGGGAAGGCGGCGAAGGTTACCCCGGCAATCGCGTTCGACGCCGGGTTTACCGTCGCTTATGAGAGCCGCGCTGCGGTCGGTGACAAGTCAGACCCGAAGGCTCTACGGGAGGTAACGGAAGCATGTCTGGATGAACAGAAGGACGCAGCGACGTGTTTTTCAGTCGGATGGACGCATGGGGCGATGGCGCGTCAAAGCGACGGTTGAAGTTGATTATGTTTGATAGTGAGAGTATCGCCAGCAGGCCGTAAAGACTCTGGCACTCCATGCGTGGGCTGCACAACATCGCTGACCTTGATGCCGGACGAACGCATGCGGGCTGCCAGTTCATCAATGCCGGGAATGGTGGTGGCACTGGTCACAGGTTCAGCCGCATACTTCTTCACAATGTCGTCAGCCGAGGGGCTTTCTTTCGGCTTGGAAAGGTTCTGCCCCAGAGCAGCAGCATCACGCTCTGATTTCAGGAAAGGCCTTACCGCGTCGAGCGGATCGTTGGTGCCAGCCAAACGGCCCTCAATCTCTTCGTCTGTCAGCTGCCGTGATTTTAGGAAGCGGCGCACATCGCGGCGGATATGCTCATCATATTCAGCCGTCGATTGCCCCGCCGCCTGCATCGCCGAACGTTGCCGCCGCACCGTATCTGCCAGCGTATTCCAACGCGATTGCCATTCCGGGCTGTCGCCCGCGCCATGGGCATGAGCGTCGAGCATCTGGCCTTGCATCGCCCCTGCGACGTTCAGGTCGCCCACTGGCGAGTTCCGGGCCTGCTGTTCGGCGATGTAGCGCTGCCGTTCGGCCTCGCGCTCGCGGTAGGCTCGTTCCTCGTCTTCGGATTCAAACCTCAGGAACGGATCGAAGATGCGGCGGGTGAACAGGTCTTCCCCGATATGATGGGTGACGGCACGGGTGGCCGCCGTCGCTGCTGCCAGTTCCTCTTTAACATGACGGGCGTTCTCCGCACCCGCTGCGACCGATGCCACCAGCGCTGTGAGGGCGGGAGTGGTGATGACGCTGCCAAGCTGCGCAAGATCGGCTCCGCGCAGGGGGAAGTGTGGAGCGGAAAGCGCCAGGCCTAGCTGATGCTCTGCCCCTGCAAGGGATTGGCTCATGCCTTCGAGCTGGCTGCGTATACTGGCATCGGCAGGAAGTTCGGAAAGCGCCCGCTGAACTTCAGCGGTACGCGCGCGAGCCTCCGCCAAGAGCGCTACACCTCGCGCGCGTAACTCAATGTTATTTTGTTCGGTGTCGTCTGCCATAAATATACTCAATATAGACTCTACTATAAGTAGTATTGGTAAATTTTCTGTTAATGTATCTGTTTTGGTGGCGGTTAGAACGCTTCCATCAACATATCAACCTGAGCCCATTGGGTTGGCGCAGCAACAAGGATAATAGGATTAAATTGACAAATTTATGCAAGTTGCATAAGATGCATGTGTTATGGAGGGCAGTGCCATGGATATGTTGAAAGTGTCGGCAGCGGAGTTCCAGCGCAATATCGGGCGCTATCAGGATATGGCCCTGCGCCAGCCGGTCGCCGTGACGCGCAATGGCCGGGAAAGCACCGTGCTGCTGTCGTCCGAAGAGTATATGCGCCTTAAGCGCCGGGATCGCCAAGTGATGGCATTGGCCGATTTCACTGATGCCGATCTGGAAGCGCTGGAAGCATCGCGGCCCGCGCCTGAATCGGTCGCGTTCAATTCCGAAATGCCGCTGTAAGCCGTGCCGTTCCCCACACCCGTTCACGGGCTTGTCATCCGCTACAGCTATCTGTGGCGGCGCAAATATCTCCGTGGGCAAGAGGAAGGCGTCAAGGATCGCCCCTGCGCTGTCATCCTTGTCACGACGACAGAGGACGGGGAACAGGTTGTTACCGTCCTGCCAATCACACACACGCCACCATCCGATGCACGGCTGGCCGTCGAAATCCCTACCATGACCAAGCTGCGCCTTGGGCTGGATGGGGAACGCTCCTGGGTGGTGCTGACCGAAGCAAACCGTTTCTTCTGGCCCGGCCCCGATCTGCGCCCGCTACGGGCTGGGGATGCGGGAAGCGTCGCCTATGGTCTGCTTCCCCATGCCTTGATGGATGACATTCGCAAGCGTTTCATCGCGCTGGTTAAGGCACAGCGGGCTGGGACCGTGCCGCGAACCGAGTAAGCGCGCAACTGTCCTGGCTAGACGCTGCATTGAACACCTATCAGCAGGATAACTGACGTCTATCCGACATTTAACAGCGTAAGGGTGTCTTTCGGCTAAATGTAGCCGCCATCTTCTCCACGTCGCTATATCATGAGAAATACTTCACCGATGTTCAATAATTTCTAGAATGGAATTTCATCCCTCAAGTCTGCCATTGGCAAAGATCGGCTCTCTTCTGGTGCTTTCGCTTCGACGGGCGGGTTCCTTTCAAGATATTTTGCAACAAAGAAATTATGGAACGCCGCCGATAATTGCAGCACCAACTCTGCATATATTCTTGGAACTTCAACAATACTAGCTCCTTGCCCATGACCGGCGAGCTTGTTTCGTAACATCGGTACGGCCATCAACACATGACTGGCGATGCCTTTGCGGACATCTTGTGGGAGGTCATCAAGATACCCCTGATCGACCAAGGCTGACGTCAACTGGTTTGCATTCAACTGCCCCCCTGACGTCAATACCTTCATCATGCTTTCGAGGCTTTTTCCTGCATGCAGGATACTGTCCTTAAAGTCACCACCCGCAAGTTCCTGACGCGCCTTGGCAAACTCATCCGACGCGCCGGAGAAGCCATGGGCGGTCAACGACTCATGGGAATTCACGGTAAGGCTCGCACCCAAGAAATCATTATCCAGCTTAAAGAACTGCCCATCCACTATCCGCCACGGGGATTCAAAGACCCCGAAAAGGTCGTTCAATTTCTTTCTGCATGGTTCCCGGTCAGCTTCATCCATCATCGGCAATGCCGACTCAATGAAATCAAATACATACGGCGCTGGGCTGTGGCGGATAAGTGCGCCGAATGTGTCGAAGCTGGCATCTGCCGAAGAGGGAATTCCCGGAATGGCGGCGCTGTGTTCGTTGAACAGGGAACCGAGCGCTTCCTCAATAACGGACGATCTATTCCGCCAGTTGTCGTTTGGGTCAGGCTGAACCCACATAGGGCTGTTATGCTTGGTCAGGCAACCTTGCAGCTTCGGGCGTAGTGCATCGGGAATAGTGACCACCAGCTTTTTATCCCGGATGGCCAGGTAGTATCGCAGGCTGAATATCATTTCATGCTCCGGCCTATTGGTTCTGTACGCCCTTCATTTACGGCCTCGTCAACAGCACTCCTGACACGGTGCTTTGATGTTCTACCCAATCCCGTGTTTCAGGGCACATCCAACCGATCACATCGATGATGGTCTGGTAATCGGCCACCAGATTGCGGGCGATGATAGGTTCGTGGTGAGCAATGCGGTTTCGCAGGTCGCGCAGGGCTGGCAAAGGGCGGTGAACAAGGGAGCGCGGACGGCGGGCATGGGGAAATGCCTTGTGCAGTGCAGGTCGCCATAAGGTGACCTCATAGTTCTGGTTGCCCTGCGGCCCACGGGACAGCAGGCGTTCCCAGAATCCGAAGGAAAGCTCGGCCACTACCCTTGGCGGGTCGATGGGCTTACCATTGTCCTGTAGCTTCTGCTTGGCCTCAGCAACGCGACTGAGGGCAACCGGCGTGAGCCCGGCCCTTGGATTGTCGTACCAAGTCAGCCCATATACGGGGACAAGAGCTTGATGGAACTTGTTGCGGATGGCAACTTCCAACGCCTGTAGCGGGGCGTAAAATGCGGCACTGACTGCCGTATTCCAGACATATAGGTTCAAGGCATCTTCCAACGTCGCCGTTACCGCCCGATAAGTTGACAGGCGCTCGGGCGATAGAGTCTCCTCTAACGCATTGAGAGTGTTGGAAGTGTATTGAAAGCTATTGACCATTGTTCCGTTCTGCGTTACATTCCCTCTTGTACGCCCCGGCTTCGCCTCTGCTCTGCATGCGACCGGGGTTCTTCTTTTCTAGGCCCTATGGCGCTAAAGGCAAGCTCCCGTTTCTGCCAGCCTCCGTCACCTCCACTCGCTGGATGACCGGCGCATCCATCCCCACCAGCTTGCCGTCATGTTCGTATAGCTCCATCAGCGTGTGCGCCATGATGGCCTGCATCACCGCTTTTAGGCCACGCCCCTGCATGGTGACGGCTTTGCCGCGATGGGTGAAGGTTAGGAACTCGGCCCCGGTGGCTCGGCGCAGGGCCAGATTGTCGAGATTATGGTAAAGGAAGCCATCCATGTCCCCGGTGGCGCGGTGGAGGGCGAAGCCCATCTGGACACGGCTGCCGCTGCGGAAAGCCACGTACTCGCCATCGGCGGGCGGCGGCAACGCGGCTTCGGCCTGCCCTTCCGGGACGGCTTCGCGCTGGCGGATGATGTCTTTATAAATATTGCTGCTCATGGATCGATGCCGCCGGGTCTGGGCTTCGGGTCATGCGACGGTTTGGCATTATATCCCGCCTGACGTGCATTGTCATCAACTCCCGGTTGAGGGTTGATGTCGGGTCGTGGGGGTACCGGGCTGTCCGGCGCATGCTCCATGCGGTTCCGCCAGAAGGCGCGCATCCGATCCCAGCGGCCACCGGATTCTTTGTCCTCATCGGCACTGGCCCGCACGTCGGCGGCGGCCTGCCGCAGGTGCGGCGGTGCATGAACTCGAACGCATCCACCACCCGCCGGAAGGCAGGGCTGTAGCGTTGTTGGGGGCTGCTGCCGGTGTTGGTGGCATCCGCCGGCGGCTTCACCGGGCGGAACTGCACGGCGGCACGGCTTTCCTCGGGGCGGCCCATCTGGCGCGCGAGCTGGTTCAGGTCGTGGTCGCGGGCTTTATCCGGCGTCCATTGGCCCTGCACAAAGGTGACGTATCCGGCAAGGCCCCGGCGCTCGGCCATGTCAGGGCGGGCGCAGGCCCACCGCGCAAAGGCACGTTCCGCCTGCTGGCGTTGGGCCTCGGTCAGGCTTTCCACGCCGCCCTTGGCCGCCATCCATGGATCGGTGCCGCACACCGTGTCGCGGCTGGCGAATAGATGCATGGTTTCGGCGTGGCGGGTCGCCCCGACATAGGAGGTGGCGGCACGTTCCCCACCGCCATGCAGCCGATAGGCGATGTCCACGGTGGCCCCTTGGCCCTTATAGACGGTGCCTGCATAGCCGTGCCGGAAGGCGTTGAACTCCCCGGCCTGCATGTTCTCGCCCACGGTGAAGGATAGGGCGCGGGGGGCTTCATCCTTGCGCCCATCGAGCGCCACCGTCACCTGTGCGCCCTCGATGCGGCGGATGGTGGCCACTACGCCATTCGCCAAACCGGCCTGCCGGTCGGCCTTGCGGTAGCCGTTGCCAGTGAACTGGATACGGTCGCCCACGGCAAAGGGCGTTTCACCATCCTGTACAGCCAAGACATGATCCGGCCCCAACAGGCCCCGCTGCCGGTACACGGCACGTAATGCCTTGTTCACGGCTTTGGCGTCGTCGTTGCTGTGGGTATAGGCAAAGCGCCGCGCGTCGGGGGCCGCTGCCAAATCGTGGGCATAGCGTTCCGCCAGCGCCGCACGGGCTGCTTCGCGCGTGTCGGCCCAATGGATGAAGCCCTGCTTATCGAAGATCTCCAGCGCCTCACGGAAGCGGCCTTCATGCATGGCATTGAACGCCTGACGCTGGCCCCCGGCATCGGGGGCATGGTCGCGGATGCGACGGATTTCGGAAAGCTCGGATACAAGGTCGGGGTGCCGTTCCCGCAACGCCCCGAACAGCCCGCCATGCTGGTAGGCGCTGGCGAGCTGGCGCTCATCGCCTACCAAGATCAGCTTGGCCCCGGCCTCATCGGCGGCCCGCAAAAGGCCCAGCATGTCGCGGGTGGACAGCATTGCGGCTTCGTCCACCATCAACACGGTATGGCGGTTCCAATGGGCACGCTGGCGCTCCACATCCTGCATGGCCCCGGCGATGGTGCGCACCTCGCGGAAACCATCGCGTTTCATGTCCTGTATCACCTTGTTGGTGAAAGACAGCCCTACCACCCGCGCGCCTTCCGCCTCATAGGCTTGGCGAATGGCAGTCATGGTGTAGCTCTTACCGGTGCCTGCTTCCCCGGCGACGATCGCCAGCCCCTCGGGGCCGGTGGCGGCATGGAACGCAGCATATTGTTCGGGACGGATGGAACCGAACTGGCCGCGCTCCATGACGGCAATGCGGGTAGCCTCTTTCACCCGATGGCCGGTGTCACGGGTGCGGGCTTGGGCAAGGTCGAGGGCCTGTACCTCGCGCCGCAATACCGCCTTGCTGGTGTAGCGGGTAACAGGGCCGCCATGGCGCTCGGCCAGCCGCACCACCTGCGGCAAGGCAAGGATGGCGTTGCACAAATGGGCGCGCTCGAGCTCACCGGACACGCTGCGTTTCAAAACCGTCTTCAACTCGGTCTCGCTGAAGGTCGCGCGGCGCTCGGTCAAGGCCGACAAGATAGCAACGGGATCGTGGGTGCGGGTGACGCTATCCTCGGTTTTGGCATGGGCGCGGCGCTGGCGTTTTACTTCCTCGTCGCGCTGCTTCTTCCCGGCTTCGATGGTCGCGGCTTCAATGGCCGCACGCTCCTGATTGCGTGCCGTCACCGCCCGGTTGGCATCGCCCACGTCCGAACTTTCGCCACGCCGTTCCATGGCCGATGCGGATGGCCCCAGATGCCGGGTGGCCTCGCGGTCGATCCATTGCGCTTCGTAGCTGCGATGGTCGATGCGCGTGTCGATGCCCGCTATTTCCAGATGGCGGTTGGTGAGGTCAGCCCACGCCTTGCGGATGGCGCACACGTTCTTCTTGCCACCATTGGCAAGGTTCAACTCGCGCACCTTTTCCCCGAAACCGGCATCGGTCATCCGCCGGTCGGTGATGAGCAGATGGGCATGAAAATTCCGGTCGTCGCTGCGGCGGTCGGGGGCATGCAAGGCGAAGTCCACCACCACGCCATAGGTATCCACCATGTACCGGGCGAACGCCCGCACCAGTGCCAACCGCTGGGGGCGGGTCAACTCATGCGGCAAGGCAAGGCAGAATTCCCGGCCCGTGGTGGCGGTGGCGCGGCGGGTGCTCTTGTCTTCCGCCTGTTCCGCCGCATTCCAGAGTTTAGCGCGGTCGGTGGCCCATGCAGGGGAACCCAGCGGGGCCATGATTTCGGCATGCAGGATGCCACGCTTGCGCGTAAAATCATGCACTAACCCGGTGCGTTGGTCGGTCAGTGCGATACCCGCGCGATAAGCGGCGGCGGCCACAATACTGCGCCCGCGACTCCGGCCAATGGTGCTTGCGCTGCAATGATATATTGCCATCGCTTTTTCCCGCCGGGAGGCCGCACTCATTCCGCAGGAATGACTAAGTGCGCCCTTCGCCTTGCTTGGGATGATAGCACAGGGTTCAGCCATTCACCAAATGGCATGTCATGGTAAGATGATTTTCGCCTTATCGGCGGTAGCATTCACGACGCACAGAAAGGACGGTGCCCATGGCGCGCCAGAAACCCATAGACAAAGCCAAAGCGATTGACCAGCAGATTCAGCAGTTGCTGGCACAGAAGAAAGCATTGGAAGCGCAACAGCGCGACGCCGAACGCAAGGCCGACACACGGCGCAAAATCCTCGTCGGGGCGCTGGCGCTGGAACATTGGGAAAAGAACCGCGCCAGCGAGTTCGGCAAGGTGATGCATCGGCTGGCCGATGAATACATCACCCGCCCCAATGACCGCGCCCTTTTCCCCGAACTGGCCCCGCTGCCGGGCGCTGCTGAAGATCCGGCTACGGCAGAGACGGAGGATGGCGCGACGTAAGCAGCGCCGCCACTTCCGGCGGTAAGGCGGCATGCAGGTCATGGGGTGGGCGCGGGGCCGATGGCCGCAAGCGCGGCACGGCCAGCGCCACCGGCACCGGGGCAATCACCCGGTTCTTGGCCTTCAACACCGCGCGGGGGCGCAGCGGCCACGCGGGCGGCGGGAAGGTGCCCAGCACCAAAGCCAACATTTTTGCCAGCGCCCAAAGCGCCACCCACAAAGCCACCAGCACCGCCCCGATCAGTGCGGCATAAAGGCCGAGATGGCCGGTCTGGGCGCTGGTGGCCAGCACCCATGCCCGCCCGTCGCGGTCGATGCATAGCCACCATGCCAGCACCAGCAGGATCAACAGCGCCCACCGGCCCGGCATCCATGCCGCCAGACAGGCAAGCCACAGCACCGACAGGGCAAGCATCACCAGCCAAAGGATGGTTACCGGCTGGGCGTTGCCATCGAACCAGACGGCAACCCAATGCACGCCCTGCCGCACCCATGGGAACAACAGCCATGCCGCGACGGACAGCCCCGCCACCACGATCCAGCGCGCCCCCGGCTTACTGAAAAACGCCACCACGGCATAGGCGCTACAGAACGCCACCCGCAGCAGATACCATAACCACCGAAGAGGCATCACCGCGCTCATTGCTGGCTGAACTCCGCTTGTATCCAGTGCTTGCCCGTCGCCTTCCATGTCGCGCCATTGCGGATGACGATGGCGTCCACCTTGAACTTGTTCTTCGGCCCGCCGGTACGCAGCCTCCATGCGAACGCATCGGGCGGGATGGCGTATTCATAGCGGTACTGGCGGGCGCGGCTTTCCGACTGGCTGCGGCCTGAACCGCCATCATAGGAACCGGCTTCATCATGCCGGTGACCACCACCGCGCCGCTCGTTGGCGTCGCTGGTGGTCAGCACGATCTCTTCCTGATGCTCCCGCCCGATGATTTCGGCAGCGGCCTCGTTGGTTTCGCGCGAGGTGTTGGCGTGGAAGATGCGCGTGCCGAATTTCGACAGGATGGCGTCGGCCCGATGCTCGGCATCGCGGCCCAGCCGGGCGTAATAGGTGGGCAAGTCCTGCGTGGCATAGACGACGCACAGGCGCGCGGCACGCGCCGTGCTCAACAAATCGTCGTCGCCGCTATTGAGGAAAAATTGCGCCTCGTCGGCAAACAGGAACACGGGCCGGGTGGTGTCGGTGGCGACGTGCCGTTGCAGCGCCTGCCCAAACAGGTATTTCACCATGGACTGCGCCACGATGGCCGTGGGGCCGTGGCGCAACACCGGCAAATCCAGCACGATGATTTTGCCCTCCCGCGCCATCTCCGGCACCCATGTGGTGCCCTCGCAAAAGAGCTGGCGCAATTTGCCCGTGGCAAAATCCCCCGTCAGGTTCTTGATGATGGCCCCGACGATGCCGCGCTCGCGCGGGTCGCTGGCCGGGATTTCGTCCGTCCAGACTTCGGCATGCAAGGCCAGGTCAACGGACTCCGGCAAGCTGGCCGGATCGACGCCAAGGGCGGCGGCTTTGGCCTCGATGGCAGCGGCGGCAAGGCACACGGTCTTGAGCGAGAAGATGCCCACCTCGTCAAACTGCTGCCGTCGCAATTCCTCCAACGCGCGCTGTTTGCCGGGCGTGTCCAGCGTGCTTTCCATGACGCGCTGGATCTTCGCTTGCTCAATCTTCATCACCCGGTCGCGCTCGTCCAGCACCGCCTGCGAGCTGGTCGGCGTGTCGCGGATCATGTCGTACAGCGACTTCATCGACACGTCGCCATAGGCCGCCAGCAACAGCGGGAAGGCGCTTTTCAGCCAGCGGCTGGCGGTGTCGTAGTAATAGCGGCCACCATCCCCGGCACCACCCTGCGCCCCTTTGCTGTCGGCCACCCTTGCGGCTTCCGCCGCGCGCTCCATAAGCGCGACAAGGTTATTCTCATACCCCGGCCCGGCCAGCGTGGCGACGGCGTAGGACAGGATGTTGAACCGCTCCGCCCCGCTACCATCCACGATAATCAGGTCATCGGCCCGCCCGCATGCCTGCGCATAGCCGCGCCATGTGTCGGCCTCGCCCGGCTTGGCGCACAGCACCAGCCCACCCATGCCAGCTTTCAGGAAGGCATGGGCCAAGGCGCGGGCGCTGCCGGACGATTTGCCGGAACCCGGCGAACCCCAAATGGCGGTGGCCTCCACCGCATCCCGGATGCGCCACATATCGCCTTTGCCGAATGACAGCAAAGGCGTGTCGAGGTTGGCGTGATAGGGAACGGGATGGCTGGCGGGCGCGGCCTGCCGAGTTGCGCGTTTAGGGATCAATGCGCGGCCCCTCAATCCGGGGAGCTTCGATCTTTGGGGCCTCAATCTGCGGCGCTTCCACGGGGGTCAGCGGTTCCCCATAGACTTCCGTGAAATGCGCCTCCGACAAGCCCGGCGTCGGGCCGGTGCTGTAGAAGTCCGGCTCCGGCGTTGGGCTGGGTGCCGGTGTCGGCCACTGGAAGTTGCCAGTAACCGGACGGCCATACCAGCCTTCCTCCACCACCTTCTGCCTTATGTCGTTCAACGGCCCTTCATAGAGTTGCTGCATCGGGCCATAGAAGCGGTTCGTGCTCATACTCTGAATCCCCTGCGTGCACTGGATTCAGATTAGCATCCCGTTAAAATTCCCTGCTAGTCTGTTCTTCTCGCTTTTTGACTCATCGACTCAACGCAGGAGGGTGGGCATGGCATCCAGCCTGAAACGCTGCGCAAACACTGTATCCGCCACCATGTCATAGTGAGTTATCACAAACACACGCTACTGCGTCACCCGCCAAGCCAATGCACAATTAGGACCAGCCGTTACATCTAGCCGATAAGTCGTACAAATTAGTGATGTGCTATAACTACTTCCATCTGGATTATATTGCCTAACTTGCACACTAGGACCGTAGTTACGTAGGGCACCTCGTAGTTTGCCAGATTCTGCAATACCATCATCCATCTTAGTGTCTATATTCCATGCATCCTGATCATTTAAGAACGGATATAGTGAAATTCGTGAAGCCGGTCCGGTTGTAGAGCCCACCACACCAACAGTAATAGTTATATATTCATCAACATACGATATTAGGCTTGGGTTTGTATTATAGAACTGTACGCCAGCGCTTGGGCTGTGGGCAACTCTGCCAATCGTATAGACAGACTGCCTTGGGCCAGCAGGAAGATTCTGACCTGCGATGAAACCGTAAGGATAAATGCTTGAGGCCACAAAATTACCTGCGTAGGCACCTTCGACAAGGCCTGAATTCGACATGTGCTGCCATGCTCGGATATCTTCACCGTTGCCGCCCGCTAACGCTAGTCGATGTTTCCCATCACCATCCCCATTACAAGTGGTATTGTCTGTATTCACCGTTGGGTAACAGGTGACGGTATAGTTATCGGAACTGCTGCCGCCCGCTGCACCCCAGAACTGAGTGGCGTTGGGCAGGTCGCCGGGGTAGAAAAAATACTTGTCGCGGAAAGCATTCACGGCGCTTTCGTAGCGGGTGAAATCGGCACTGATCTTGCGCAGTTCCGAGGCGTCAATCAGCGCCTTCCCCGCCAGTATCCCACCCACCAACAAGCCCAGAATGACCAGCACGATGGCAAGTTCCACAAGCGAAAACGCCTGCCGATGCGTATAAATCGAAAACACTCATTTACCCATTAGCGTGAATATTACCTGCGCATCATGATATATTATTCCGTTTTGTACATGAATAAATCACTTTTTTAGCATCGCTTCGGTAGTCATTTTCAATGGATGTTGCAACGAGCACCGCCCTTGCACCCCACCGCAAGGGCAGTAGGTGGCGAGCGGAACGCCCGCCACCCGCACCTTCACGCCGCTGCGGCGTGAAGGGTGCTCTCCGGTGTGTGCGGGCTACGCAGCACCTCCGGTAACCAGCCTGCCCCTGTCAGCGCAATGCCCGCGACCGCAGCGGCCACCATTTTCGGCAGGCCTTCCAGCGGGCGGCTGGGCGATACGCCCGCATCGGCCATCATCTTGCCCAACATGGGCTTGGTCACCCGGCCAAAGAACCCGCGCACGGTCGGTTCCCAATGCGCCCGCATGTCCAGCGCAACCGCGCTGGCAAGCTGGTCGGCATGGGTCAGGCGGTCGCTGGTGGGGCTATCGCCCTTCACCTGCACGGCGTTGACGCTGCACGCGGCAAGGAAGGCCAGCAGGTCGAGCAACACCTCCTGCGGCTGGGCAAGGCACCAGCCGAACAGGTCGGCGGCGTCAACGGGCAGCCGGTCGCCCCACCGCTCGCGCTCGGCCTCCATGGCGTCATGGGCGGGGCAATCGTCCAGAAACTTCGCATGGCGGTTCAGCCGCTCGCTCTCGCAGCGGATGGCAAGGCAGGAACGGGAACCCTGATAGAATAACGGCAAGGCCAGCGCCTGCACGGTGGCGGCCAGTGCCACGGCAGGATTGCGCGACAGTTCCAGCCGCAGGGCGGCGGTGCGGTGGGCGGTCAGTTCCGCCACCATGGAAGCAGGCAGCGCGGTGTTATCCTTCGCCCGCTGTCCTGCCGACTCGGCCTGCGGCTCGGCATCGTCGGGATGCACCAGCCCGCGCTCGATGCGCAAGGTGCCATCATGCTCCAGCCGCACCCGCGCCCCGGCCTTCGCCATGTCCTGCGGGGCATAGGCGAGGCGGTCGCCATCGGGGCGCGGATAGACGCGGGTGTAACGGGTGGTGTAGTCGGGCTGGATCTCGGGGAGCACCCATTTCCAGCCCTCGGCCTGCACGGCGGTTACCTCGTCGGCCATGATGGCGGCGGCAAGGCGCTGCACCAGCGCCCGGTCGGCCATGTAGCCTTCATCCTCCGCGTCGAACAGGTCGCGGATGATGGTGCCGCCTGCCGCTTCATACGCGGCAACACCCACCAGCACGGCCAGCTTGTCGGTGAGCGGCACGGCCTCATGGGTGAGGGCCTGCTTCAACAGGTACGGGTCGCGGTTCCAGTCGGGCAGGTTCTCCCATGCCTGTTCCTGTGCGGCGTGGTCGTCGCTGATGGCCAGCGCCATCATGTGCGCCATGGTCATTTCCCCGTGGCGGAAGCGGGCGCGTAATGAAGGGGACACGCGGGCGAGTTTCAGGCGCTGGCGCACGATGGCCGGGGTGGTGCCGAACCGGGCGGCGATGTCGTCGATGGCCATGCCCTTTTCCTCGGCCAGTGCGAGGAAGGCGCGGCATTCATCGTCGGGGTGCATCGGCTCGCGCAAGGTGTTCTCGGCCAGGCTGATTTCGGTGGGGTCGTCGCCCTCGGCCAGCACCCGGCATGGAATGGGCGCGTCCTTCGCCAGCGCCTTTGCCTTGGCCAGCTTCTTCAAGGCGGCAAGGCGGCGGTTGCCTGCCACCACCTCATAACGCCCGCTGGGGGCAAGACGCACGTTGAGGTTCTGTTGCAGCCCATGGGCGGCGATGGAAGCCGCCAGCGCGGCAACCCCCATCTGCTGCCCGGTGCGCCGCGCATTGGCGGCGGAAGGCACCAGCTTGTTGAGGGGAATGGTGATGATGGTCGGGGTGGTGATGGTGGTGGTCATGGTCGTCTCCTTCAAAGGGTTTGGTTAAAAAATGGGAAAATCAGGCAGCCACGGCCTGCTTCTGGCGGGCGTGCATCCAGTCGGCGGCGGCTTGGGCCTTGGCGGCGGCGGTGAAGATGGCGCGCGGGTCGCTGCGCAACACTTTCAGCCATGAGGCGATATAGGCGGCATGGTCGGGCCGGGGTTCCGGGGTCAGCGCCAAATCACTGCACAGGAAAGCCGCGCCCAATTCGGCAACCAATTCCTCGGCGGCATAGCTTTCCGAACCGAACCGGCCTTTCAGGTCACGGGCGCAACGGCTGGCGTGCGCCGTCCAGTGGGTCGCCTCATGGGCCAGCGTGGCATAATAGGCCACCGCATCATGAAACGCGGCAAAGGGCGGAAGGTGGATTTCGTCCTTGCTCGGGATGTAGCAGGCCCGCGCTCCCCCTTCCTTGATGGTCGCCCCAAGGGCAGCAAAGAACCCTTCCGCATGGGCAATGCGTGCCGCCTGCGGCAAGGCGGGCATGGCGGGGGTTTCCCACCCTTCCACCTGCTGGGCGTTGAACACGCAATAGGCACGGGCGAACACGCGGGCGTGCGGCTGGTCGCCGTCCTCGTTCTGGCTTTCCGCTTCACGGCTGGCCGGGTCGCTGACTTTCCAGAAAACAACGGTGGAAGCCTTCTCCCCCTTGCGAACCTGCGCCCCTTTCTCCTGCCACTGCTTATAGGTTCCCCAGACGGGCGAAGCGTACCCGGTCGCCTGTGCCGCCACCCAAAGCGCCACCGTGTTGATGCCCCGGTACGCTTTGCCGCTGGTCACGTTGAAGGGCCGGGCAAGGTCGCCTTGGGTGTGCCATGGCATATTGAAATCGCCTGCCCCCGCCTCAATGGCGGCAATGATGCTGTCGGTGACACGGGTGTAGACGTTCTGGCGGGTGTCGGTGGTCATGGGTCTGTCTCCCTTTGCAAACGAAGTGCGCAGCGGCTGCTGCTGCACTTCTGCCCCGTGGCGAACGCGGGGTTGGGAGGGGGAGAAGGCAAATCGACAGGGTTGGTGCGGGCGCAACGCAGTGAGCCACGGCCCTGTCTATTTTCCTTCGGGGGAGAGAAGGGGCGGCACCCCTCGGCCTCCCCCCTAGAGCCGCGTCTGCGGCGGCATGACCGCATCAGGGATGGAAGCCGCATGGCCGAAACCGCCCAAGCGGGTTCGGTTCACGACAGCCCGGCCCCGCCCGTGGGCGGGGGATGCCCCCTACGATTATTAGAGAGCATCATTTATCATGGGTTGTTCTGATAGCACTTTAGCGTCTATCATTTGATTCTAAGGCGTATTCTTGATTTATCAGGGGGAACCCATGGCAGGAAAACACGAGAAGAAGAAAATTAAGCCCAAGGCCGAAACGGTCAGGACTGCGAGAGCCAATTCCCATGGCGCACTTGCCAATAATAGCGTCCATATATTCGTGGACGATCAAAACCTATTTTACGGCATAACAAATAACGAAGGCGGAAAATCATTTAGGATAGATTTCGGGTTGCTTTTATTGGAGGCAGCGAAAGATTCGACTGGCATGGTTAGACCTATCGCAAGTGCATACATTGCTGGCGTCATCCCTGATGATGACTACTTCTGGGAGGTAGCACGAAACAAAGGGTTTGAGGTTAGAAGGGGGTTTCTTGGAACAAACAATAGATCAAAACAAGATGATGCTTATCTCGTCCGCGACATGACACTCACTGTTTGTCGAAAAGCTGGGCCGTCAAAGGTAGTTCTCGTCGCAGGGGATGCTGATTATGTACCGCCTTTAGAACTATCTCGCGATGAAGGGTGGAGAAATGAAGTTTTATCTACCGGGCACGGAGTCTCATCTGCACTTGAGAATTGTGTGCATGAGTTCAGGGTTATTGCAGCAACTGCGATACAAAAGCATAGATAGTATAAGTCAATTTTTCAAAACTTCCGCAAGCCTTGAAACACAGGCAGCGCAGGCGGGTCGTGATTGCGGGCATCCCGTTTCGGGGACACCCGCAATCTTCCATTTTATGATTTGCCCTGTATTTATATAGCCTCCCCAGCCTCCTTCGGTGCCCGCAGCACTACGCGCCCGTCAATCGGCAACGCATCGAGGATCAACGTCAGCCCGCTGCCGTCACCGTGCGGGAACACCGCGCCGATCTTCGTCCAGTAGCTTTCCTTGCCAACCTTGCGCACGGTGTGCGCCAGGTACACGGGGGCTTTGCTGGTGGGGTTGGAATGGGTGGTCATGGTCATCTCCTTTGGTTTGATGGTGGATGTCCCGAAGGACGGTCATCAAAAACCCGGCGATGAAGCCGCACCTGTCCCCCCTCACACGGGAGCGCACGCGAATGGAGCGGGCCGGGGTGGACAGGAAGGCGCGGCGGGTAAGACCGGCCCACACTGAGGGTATCGGCCATTGAAGCAAAGGAGGGAGCCGTCAAACCCTAAAGAATCGATGCAAGAAGAAGTTCCTCCGAAAGGCACTTGAGGACAGCAAGTGTTCGCTCTTTATCAAGGGAAGACTCCGTCCAAACATCGAATCTGGTATTGATATGCACGGAGGTCCATTGTTCGTCGCATAGGAGCGCGAATTCCCACCAACGCCGAATATTGTCTTCTTCTATATCCTCATGGGGACGCCCAAAGGATTTAACTAATATTGCATCTTCTTTTAGTAGATCCTTAATAACATTCAGCACAGGGGCAGTTTTCTCGGTTCCAAAGCTCTTTGACCAAGCACCGCTCGCCGACGTGAAGTAGCGTGGAATGTACAAATTTGGCGTAATCATTTTAGCCGAATTAATATCAAATATTGATGGACAAAGCCCCTCCATATCATCGCAAAATTTCGCAATAATCTCCGCACATTCCTCCCACCTTTGGGACTTAATGAGGTGAGATACCTTTCCATCAAGATTGATAACTGCATCAGTCGCAGATTTTGTTGCCCCCGGGTACTCTCTTCCCGAAATTTCTCGCTGCAAAGCACCATAGGTTTCTCGTATTTTCATCGTATCAGGGAAAACTCCCACCGCGAGCCCAAACATTTCACGGTAACGTGCCAGTGCACAGGCAAGAATGTACGAACACGCCCGCTCCCAATGATTATTCCGAAATCGACTATACAGTTTCCGCAATGCAACAGAATGCTTTTCTATAGGCAATGATTTGACTTTATCTCCAAGTATATCTCCGAACTGCTCATGAACAATTCTTGTGATTATAAGACCAAAATTATCATAAATATTATCAAACTCAGCACCTGATAAAGATTGCGCATGATGCTTGGCGTCGCCTCTAAATTTCTGGATTCGCCGGATAATATCGATCCTAGGCAATTTGACACCGATACGCTCACAGGCGGCAATAGCGTCATCTAAGCCGATTGTATTCTGTCCGTTCTTATAATGATCGCTCTCTCGCAATATCAGAATCTGATATAAAATAAACTCTATGGAATCGAACATCAGGCAAATAACGTGCCTGCTTTGAATATAATCTAGTTTCCGATGATTCCTTATCACCGCCACATCCTGCAACGCAGCCAGCAAATAAGGATAGTCGGATAAAATTGAAGGATCGATTATTTCCGTCTTCTTGGGTTTATCGGTAGAAAATGGAATGGCGGCAATCATATTAACATCTCCATTATCCAGAAGCTAACAGAGTACCGTGCGTCGCCGCGCAATCAAGTAAGTTATCAGTCGCAGACGCAGACAACAGGTGTTGATAAGGTTTGCATTTAAAACGCCCTTCGGCGGGAAAAGCGGGCCAAGCCCGCTGAGGGCGCACCGCCAAGCGGTGCGCCTTGGAGCCTTGCCAAGCGGCTCCATTCACAGACAATCAATGTCAGAAAAAGTGGTGCGGGCGGTCGGAATCGAACCGACACTCCTTGCGGAACCGGATTTTGAGTCCGGCGCGTCTACCAGTTCCACCACGCCCGCGCGGCCTCCTTCTAGCCGAAAGAAATCAAAACCGAAAGGCTAAAAATCACCTGCTATGAACGTTTAGCTGTCCCCTCGGCTGTCCGCCTGCGGCGCGGCCTCCGGGCGTTGATCGCCGCCGCGTCCAGCGTGTTCTTCAAGTGGGCGGCGTAGTGCTTCTCGATCATCTCGACGGACGTGCGGCAGTTCTTGGCGATCTGGTAGATGTCCGCGCCATCCATCAGCCGGAAACAGATGTAAGTATGGCGCAGGCTGTATGCCGACCGCACATTGCCGTCACGGTCGGTCTTAAGCCCTTCCTCCTCAAGAATCGTGTTCAGCAAGTCACGATGGTTTCCGGGAAACAGCAGGTCGGTGGGAGCGGGCTGGCGGTATTCCTGTCCTTCATCACCTACGCGCATGCTGCGGCCCGTGAGTACCGGCCTTGGGCGGGCTTTCAGCCGCTCAAAAGGCGTCACCGCCGCCGGGGTGCTTTTGCAATACCCCGTCCCCCGCTTCCCGCGAACGTCGATCTCAAGGATGGTCTGGCCCGTGGCCTCATCCTTGACCACCTGCACATCCCGGATTTCGAGTCGTTTGGCTTCGTCGGGCCGTAGGCCGGTGTTCGCCATGAACAGCACGAAGTCGTGCATCTGTTCGTAATACCAGCGCCACCGCTTTTTGGGCGGCTGCTTCATCCGGCGCGACGTGGCCTGATAAAGACGCTTGTACTCGTCCTTATCGAACCAGCCGCGATGCGAAACCTTTACGGCCCTGTCGTAATTGTCGGTGAGCTTGGGCACGTATGCGAGGTCACCGGCATCCTGCGCGCTGCTGAGGATCTGGCGCAACGCCACGATCTCCTGATGCAGCGTGCTGCGCGCCAACGGCTTGCCGGTCACCGACGTGCTGTTGCGATGGATACGATATTCCCGCGCCTTGGTCGCGGTGATCTCAGACAACACCATCTCACCGAAGAACGGCATCAACTGCTGCCGCACCCGCGCCTCATGCAGCTTGAGATACATGGGGCTGCGCGATTCGGCACAGAGCGACAGCCAATGTTGAAGGAACCGCTCGGCGGCGTCCTTGAACAGCATACCGCGCTTTTTGCGGCTGGGCTGCTCCGGGTCGGCCTCGCTGCCCGCAACCTTGATGGCGTTCGTCCCCTTACGCAGGGACGCCCGCAGTTCATAGTACCAGTCCTCCGCGATTTCCTTCGCGTGGGACAGGCTTTCCTCTTTCGTGCTGCGCCGATGGTTACGGCCATGCAGGAAGGCCGAACAATGCCACTGACGGCCATCACCCCGTTTATAGAGGTGAACCTTGCCTTCAAGGATCGTGTGCTTCTCACTCATGGCACCCCTCACAATCCACCGCGCAAAGGGCGGTTTTGTGTAAGTGATGTGTAAGTGTAGCAGAAGGGTTTTGAGAATTGGTTAACGTCGTAAGTGACTGATTATAAACAGCTATTTTTGCTGTTTTGATAGTGGTCACTACGTTTTGAGTCTGCCGCGTCTACCATTCCGCCACGGGGGCACCGGGCTTGCTGACGCAAGGGCACTGGATATGAACGAACTGTCGCGCGCGGTCAACCCATTTCATGAAGGGGAACCTCTGCGGCCATACGCCCCCGCCCCGCATGCCTGTGCCCCTTTCCGATCAGCGCAAGCCTTGCTTATATAGCGGGTATGATGCCGCATGACACAACAAAGACCACCGGCCTGCTGGGCCAAGGCCAATTGCCGATGCTGGGGCTGATCGCCGCCAGCATGACGGCGCTGACCGTCGCCTTCGGTTCGCAATATCTGGGCGGGTTGAACCCCTGCGAAATGTGCTGGTGGCAGCGATGGGCCTATTTCGCCGCGATCGCCCTGCTGCTGCCCGGTCTGGTGCCAAGTACGCCGGCGCGGGCACGGCGGCTGGTGTTGAACCTGGGTGGTACGGCCCTGCTCTGCGGGGCGGCAGTCGCCCTGTTCCATGCCGGGGTGGAACAGCATTGGTGGCAAGGTTTCACCGCCTGCACTGCGACCACGGGCAACAGCGGCGGGCTGGAGGATCTGCGCGCTGCCATCCTGGCCGCGCCCGTCACCCGCTGTGACGAAATCCCCTGGTCATGGTTCGGCATTTCCGTCGCGGGCTTCAACCTCATCTTCAGTGGCGCCCTGGCCCTGTTCGCCTTTACCGCCGCCAATGCGCAGAAGGGGGAATGATGAGCGATCCCGCGTATCAGGATGGAACGGCACCGCCACCGGCCCATCTGCTGACACCGCGCCCCTTGGGGCGGGGTACCGCAACGGAGGGGGCAGGCACCCGGCCACGGCGCCTGCCCGGCGATCCCTCCATCATGCTGGACCGCATTATCCGGGTTGACCATGCCGGGGAATATGGCGCGGTGCGGATTTATCAAGGCCAACTGGCCGTCCTGGGCCAAGGGCCGAAAGGTGACCTGATCCGCCACATGACGGCGCAGGAACTGGTGCATAAGCAAACCTTCGACCGGTTGATCGCCGAGCAACAGGTACGACCGACCGGCCTGCAGCCCTTTTGGCACGTGGCCGGCTGGGCGTTGGGGGCCGGGACAGCCTTGCTGGGCGAACGTGCCGCCATGGCCTGCACCGTGGCCGTGGAAACCGTGATCGACCAGCATTACGCCGCCCAGGCCAAAGAACTGGGACCAGAACAGGCCCCCCTGAGGCAAACCATCGAGCAGTTCCGCGCCGAAGAACTGGCGCACCGCGATATCGGGCTGGAGCATGAGGCGGAACTGGCCCCAGGATATCCCATACTGTCCGGCCTGATCAAAGCGGGGGCACGGGCGGCCATCTGGCTGTCCGAGCGGTTTTGAGGGGGCGGCTCCCTTTCTCCCCTACCCCTGGGCGTAGGCGGCCACGATGGGCAGGCGGGCCGCCCGCAGGGCCGGGAAAAAGCCACCGATCAGCCCCACCACCAGTGCCAGCACCACGCCCTGCACCATCAGGGCCGGGGTCAGCGACAGGCTGAAAACGATCTGGGTGAAACCCTGGCCCAGGGTGGAGGTGGTGAAACCATCGAACAGCAGCCAGACCACCAGCGTACCCAGCAGCCCGCCGATGAGCGAGAGCGCCAGGCTTTCCACCAGCGTGCCGACAAAGGCAGGAAAACCGCCAAAGCCCAGGCAGCGAAGGGTAGCAATCTCCCGCGAGCGGGACGCCACCGAACTGTACATGGTGTTGAGCGCCCCCGCCAATGCCCCCACCGCCATGGCGATGGAGAGCGGCCAACCGGCATATTGGATCAGCTTCACGGTGCCCGATGACTGGCCGGCATAATATTCCTTCTCCGAGAAGGCCTTCAGCTTCAGTCGGGGTTCATTGTCATTGTAGGCCTGTAACCCGGCCAGCGCCTCCGGCCCCGCCAGACGCACCCGCACCGTCTGGGTGACGGAACCGCGACGGAACAGGCCCTGCACCACCGGCAGGTCAGCCCAAATCTCCGATTCGAAGACGGAACCCTGCATGGCGAAGACACCCACCACCTTCCAGGTGGCCCCGCCGATGCGGGGTTCCTGTCCCAGATCAAAGCCTGCGAACTCCTTCGTCAAAGCCTGTCCGACGATGATCTCGTTGCTGCCGGGCTGCAGCGTCCGACCTGCCACCAGGGTGAAGCCATCACGCAGAGCCGGCGCGTCCGGCCCCACCCCGCGCAGGGGAATATTGGATTTCAATCCGCTGGATCGTTTCACCGCATCGACAATGACATAAAGTTCCGCCGACATCAGGGCGCTGCCATCTTCTTTGCGCATGATGCCCGGTGCCTCGGCGATCAGACGGGTCTGCTCCAGGGTGACGGTGCTGTTCACCTCCTGCTGCGAGCCATCGCGCAATAGCAGGGCGACATTGGCCGAACCGGTTCCGTTCAGCGTTTGCTGAAAACCCGCGGCCATGGCCAGAAAGGCCAGCAACACACCCACCACCAGCGCCACCGCCATCACGGTGGATAGCGACAGCCAGAAACGCTGTGGCAGGCTTTTCAGGTTGATGGTGCAAACGGCGATGATCTGGTTGAGGATTCGCATCCGCCCCTCCCCTTATTGCCGGCCAAGGGCTGTGACGATGTTGAGGCGCAGCGCCTTCCAGGCCGGGATCAGCCCGGTGATAAGGCCCAGCGTCAGCATGAGCAGGATGCCCAGCGCCAGATAGGGCGGTGCCAGTTCCAGCCCAGGAAAAGGGACGTCCTTACGGATCCGTTCCAGCAGCAGGGCCGCCACCCCCAACGCCGGCAAGCCGCCCAGCGCCGCCAGCAGCAGCGATTCGCCCAGGACCAGCCGGAAGATACGGCCATCGCGGAAGCCCAGCGTCTTCATCACACCGATCTCCCGCGTGCGTTCGCGCACCGCCATCACCATGGTATTGCCGACGATCATCAGGATAGTGACAAAGGCCGATCCCACGACCAGCAATATGATCAGGGTGATATTGCCCAATTGGCTGGCAAAGGCCTTGCTGAAGGCTTTTTCCGTATCGGTGGCGGTTTCCGCCGGGGAGTTGGCGAACATGGCATCGATCTTCTGCGACACAGCCGCATTCACCGATTTATCCACCGTCTGCAATACGGCATAGCCTGCGGAATTCTGGCCGAAGGTCACCGACTCGTCGAAATATTTATGGTGAAACAGCACGAAATCGGGGTTGGCATCTTCGCTCACCGGTTCCAGCAGGCCAACAAGGGTGAAATCCCAAACCCGCTTGCCGGTGGATTTATTGGTGTAGATGTTGGAATTCAGCGGGATCTTGTCGCCGACCTTCCAACCATTCTTTTCCGCCAGCTTGGCGCCGGCCACCATGGCGGTACGGTTGGCCAGGAAGGCGGCTTCGGCCCCTGGTGTCAGGGCGAAATCGCTGCGATAGATATCCAGATATGTCGGCACATCCACCGCAAAGGTCACCAGCACATTGCGGGGTTCCTGATAGAAGCCGCCGAACCAGTTGGCATAGGTGACCTGGGCAACCCCCTCCACCGCCCGGATTCGATCAATATAAGAAATGGGCAGCGCCTGGGTGAAGTTGATCTTGTTGGTGGTGACCAGCCGATTGTCAGCCCCCGTATTGCCCACATTGTCCCAGCCATTCTGCACGCCGGCCAGCACGCCGAAGATCAGGAAGGCGAAGAAGATGGCAACCAGCATCAAACTGGTGCGCAGCTCGGCCCGGAACAGGTTGGCCAGCACGATGGAAAAATCGCTCATGCCATGGCCTCCTGTTCGATGAAGCGGCCCTTGTCCAGATGCAGCACCCGGCTGGCGTAACGCGCCGCCTCCGGGTCATGCGTCACCATGATGATGGTTTTGCCCATCTCCCGGTTCAGCAATTGCAGCATGGAGAGGATTTCATCGGCTGTCTTACGGTCCAGATCGCCGGTCGGTTCATCGCAGAGCAGCATCCGTGGGTCGGCAACGATGGCGCGGGCAATGGCCACGCGCTGTTGCTGACCGCCGGACATTTCGCGGGGGAAATGTTTCGCCCGGTCGGCCAGACCGACAATGCCCAGGGCTGTTTTCACCCGCCGCTCCCGGTCTGCCTTGCCCAGCCTGGTCAACAGCAGGGGCAGTTCCACGTTACGGGCCGCGTTCAGCATCGGCATCAGGTTGTAGAACTGGAAGATGAAACCGACATTGGCCGCCCGCCAGCCGGAAAGCTGGCTCTCGGTCAGTTGATCCAGTCGCGCGTCGGCAAAATCGATCTCCCCCGACGTGACCCGATCAATCCCGCCCAGCAGGTTCAGCAACGTGGTTTTGCCAGAACCGCTGGGCCCCATGACGGCGATGAAGTCGCCCTCATCGATGACAAGGTCAAGCTTGTCGAAGATGGTGATGGTTTCGCGGCCCTTGACGAAGCGCTTGGACGCCCGTCGGATATCGATCAACGTGCCCATACTTCCCCCCGAAAGTCCGTTGGCAAACCAGTCGGCACCCGCAAGCCGGCGGGCAGCATCAGCCTTATACCAATCTCCCTTGCTCGTGACCGATCAAGGGAGATTTCATATGCCCTCAAGCCGCGGGCGCCCGCATCCGCGGGCCTGGCTCGCGCCGCACGGGCGGCGGGCCGGCGGTCGCCGGCCTCCAATCGGCCTAAAGGTCAAGCTTTAGGCCGATTGGTATCAGTCACCAGCCCGCGTTCCCGCAATGTCAGCTTTCAATGAATGTCACCTTGGCGCCCATTTCCGGCAGCACGCGTGGATCCTTTTCCGCCAATCCGATGCGGACCTTGATGGTGGCCTTGTCGCGGTTGGCCGTGGGGATGATGGCGATGACACTGGCCTTGATCTTCCAGTCGGGATAGGCATCCAGCACGGCTTCCACCGGCTGGCCGGGACGGACGCGACCGATATTGGCCTCATTCACATCCACCTCCACCTCCAGGCTGTTCATATCCACCAGGGTGCACACCCCGGTGCGGGTAAAGCCGCCCGACGACATGGGGGAGATGATTTCGCCCGGTTGGGCATTCTTGTCGATCACCACCCCATCGAAAGGCGCGCGGATGATGTGGCGATCCACTGTTTCCACCTGCCGGTCCACCGAAATGCGCGCCACCTCCAACTCCGCCCGCGCGCCCCGGATCTGGGCGCGCAGGGTTTCAGCGCGCGCCTGGGCGCGGGTCAAATCCGCCTCCGAGGCGTTGGCGGCACGCGACAAGGACGAGGTGCGCTGCACGATGCGTTCGGCATCCTTCAGATCGGCGATCAGCGCATCAATCTGGGCAGCGGCAGACGCAACCCGCGCCCTGGCAAGCTCAAGGTCGATACGCGCCAGCGTCGCATCCAGCCGCGCCACCTCCTGCCCCTGGCGGACGACCATACCGTCATCCACCAGCACATCCTGCACCCGACCGGTGATTTCCGCCGAAACGGTGGCGGTGCGCCGGGCCACGACATAGCCGGACGCGATCAGGCCCGATGGACGGGCCATAGCGGAATTGGGGGGCACGCCGGCGACCGGTCCCGTGGCAACGCTGCGCGGCGGGGCCGGGGCGAGAGCTGGGGCGTCCGCCCCCGCCACGACGGTGGCATCACCCCGGCCCAGCAGATAGGCAGCGGCGCCAACCCCCAGCACCAAAACGAAAACGAGCGTGAGCGAAAGCCATCGGCGTGGCGATGACGGCGCATCTTCGCGCCGCTGGTCCTGATCAATGCGCAGAGACCGCAGCAATTCCCTTTTGTCGTCCATCATCCACCGTTCAAGCAGCGAAGCGGCGCGGCGGCGCCCTGCGCCAATATCACGGGCTGGAAGTGTAGTGCGGATATCATGGCAGGAAAGGGCCAATCAACCGCAGCAGGAAACATCCAGAGGCTTCAGGCCGGCGAAACGCGCAAGATCCGGGGGCACCAAGGAAATTAACGCCACCGCATCAGCCGATATCGGCTGGCGGATCGGTCGGCTTATTCTGCTGGCGGTCCATCCTGATCGTGTAACGGACCATGGCGTCCGCTCCCCCCGTAACCTGATCATAAAGGGCGCGTGCCGGTTCGTTGCCGATACGTGTCGTCCAGTAAAGCCGGCTCCACCCGTTTTGCCTGGCCTGCTCAACAAGGTGGTACAGCAGCGCGCGCGCCACCCCCTGGCGACGGGCATGGGGGGCGACGAACATATCCTCCAGATAACAGACCGGTTCGACCGTCCAGGTGATCTCATGCAGGATGGTGTGGCAAAAGCCGATACCACGTCCCCCGCCGTCACGTGCGATCAGCCCCCGGGTGGGCGATAATGGATCCAGCAGGCGGCGCCAGACCGTGTCGGTGGTTTGGGGAGCAACCTTCACGTCGTATCGGGTCAGGTACAGCGCCCAGTTCTGGCGCCAGTCTTCTTCATCCGCCGGAACCGGTGCCGAAATCGTGAAATCCGCCACGGTCGCGTATCCCCTGCTGCCAACAAGCACGTTGGAACGATACGCTTTGAACGTGCAATTGTACAAGCCTATTACCCGGTTTGATCGGCATGATCAGCAAATACGCACAAGCACGATCAATTAGGCAGCGGTCGTACATCCATCGCCAGGGTCAGGCCATCCATACGGGCGGGAACCGCTATGCCGGCCCGCATCGCCCATACCCGCCCCGTATGCACCAGGGGAATGATCGGAACATCCCGCTGGGTCAGTTCCACCGCACGACGCAGCAGTGGCTGGCTTGCCTCCCCGGAAAGGCCATCGGCCAATTCCGTGGCCAATGCATCCATTGCAGCGTCTCTGTAACCGCCATAATTGAACACACCAAATTCCGGCCCCAGTTGGCGGGAAGCCAGCAAGGAGCGGACCAGCGCGCCATATTCCGCTGACAGCATATTGACGGGCAACAGCAGCAGCTGGAAGTTGCCGGCCTGGGCGTTGCTGGTATTGGTTGCGGGGGTGGTGATGATCAGTCTGGTACGGATGCCCACCCGCGTCAGGCTGCGCGCCAGCACCGGGGCCAGCTTTTCGGCCATGTCAGATGCCTGCAGGGTGACATCGATCCCGTCGGCGAAACCCGCCTGGCGCATCAAATCCTGCGCCTGTTCGATATCGGGGCCCTGACGGGGCAGATCGGGCTGGAACCCCGGATTGCCGGAAGGCACGATCTGCCAGCCCGGTTCCGCCCCCGGCATCATCAAGCGCTGCACCAGCATGGGGCGATCGATCGCCAGCAGGGCCGCCCGCCGCACCCGGACATCGGAAAAGGGATTGGGCCTTCCGCCAGCCGGAACGGCATCCGGGTGCTGGTTCAAGAACAGCAGCCAGCTGCGCTGCAGGGCACCATGCACAAGCTGGATATCCGGGCGATCGGAAAAATGGGCCAGACTTTCCGCCGTGACAGCGTTGACCAGATCGACCTCACCCTGCAACAGGGCGCGGTTGCGACCGGCGCCGTCCGCCATACGCAGCATTTCCACCCGCGGCCAGTCCGGCAGCCGGCCCCAATATCCCCTGAAACGCCGCAATTCCGCCCGCTCTCCCGGGGTGAAGGCCGCCAGTTCGTAGGGACCGGTGCCGTTGGCGCGTGATGGATCATCGAAACCGGCAAGGGCGGTGTCCACAGGCTTGTCGCATGCGCCATCCCGGTAATCCCCTGACCAACCGACCGGCGCATCCAGCATGAAGACGGTGGCAAGATTGGCGGCGAGGTCCGGGTCCGGCAAGGAGAGATGCAGAAGGATTCCGTCATCCCCTTCCGCCTCCACCGCGCGCACCCGGTTCATCACCGGCATCATGGCCGCCGCCGGAGAGGCGCGCAGCCGGCAGAAACTGTAAATGACATCGGCGGCGTCGAAACGACCCCCCCGCTGGAAGCGCACATCACGGCGCAGATGGAAACGCCAAAGGTCGTCGGACAGCCTTTCCCAGCCCGTCGCCAATGCAGGCACCGGCTTGTCAGCGGCATCCATGGCGACCAGTGGTTCAAAAATATGGGCAGCGAGATTACGGCTGGTGGTGCTGTAGAAACGGTGCGGGTCCACGGTTTCCGGCAGCAGTTCCATGCCGATGCGCAGAAGGCCCGGTCGTGTCATCGCTGCCTGGGCGCCGAGGGTGGCAACAACCAGCAAAAGCAGGGCAAGGACCAGACGGCCGCAGCCGACCGCTCCCGGCCTCATCGCCGCTCCGGGATGGAGATGCAATAGCGTACATAGGTATCACTTCCCCCCGCAACCTTGTCATACAGGCGGCGGGCGGTGGCGTTACCTTCATCCGTATGCCAGTAAACGCGGCGCCAGCCCCCACGGGCCGCCAGATCGCAAAGATGGCCGATCAGGGCACGACCGACGCCGACGCCCCGCCGGTCGGCTCGGGTGAACAGATCCTCCAGATAACAAAGCAGATCCGGCGACCAGGTGTGGGGGTGCAGCACATAGTGGCAGAACCCCGCCAAAGTGTCGTCCGGGGCAACCACCACCAACCCGTGGATAGGGCTGCACGGGTCCAGCAACCGACCCCAGAGCAATTCCGTTGTCTGGGGCGCCACCTCGGCCTTGTAGAAGGCGCAATAGTTCGCCCACAGAATTTCCCAGGCCGCACGATCAGCCGGCTGGATCGCGCGGACAGCCACACTTTCGGACATAGGATATATTTCCTGCACTCAGACGTGGCATTAATTTTCAAATGTCAGCATATCGCATCCTTTGCCCCGGCTGTCCACGACAAGGAGCCCGTGCCTGACGGGATGTCACAAAGGCGCGGACACTGTTCAAAAGGGGAGAAACGCCAGCTTTGCCTTGTCAGCGCGGGGGGGGCTGTGGCACAGCTTCCCCTTGATGCGCCGGGCCCCGAATCCGGCGGCAGCGGAGCCTTTTTTCGGATGCGGACACTTTTCCACCACCCCATCTCCCCCTATGCCCGCAAGATCCGGCTGGCGCTGGCCGAAAAGCGCCTGGATTTTGAACTGGTGGTGGAAAAGCCATGGGACCGGCGGGAGGAGTTCCTGGCACTGAACCCGGCGGGTGAGGTGCCGGTGCTGGCGGAGGATGACGGCGCCATCATCGCCGATCACGCCGCCATTTCCGAATATCTGGAAGATGCCTATCCCTCCATCCCGCTGCTGGGTCGGGATGTGCTGCAACGGGCGGAGGTGCGGCGGCTGGTGGCCTGGTTCGATGTCAAATTCAGCCGGGAGGTGACGGACCTGCTGGTGGGCGAAAAGCTGATCAAGCGCTTCTCTGGCCAGGGAACGCCGCACGCCCAATCCATCCGCGCCGGCCATGCCAATATCCATTACCACCTGGATTATATCGGCTGGCTGACGGAACGGCGTACCTGGCTGGCGGGCGATGCCTTCTCCCTGGCCGATATCGCCGCAGCGGCCCAGCTGTCATCGCTGGATTATCTGGGGGATGTGCCCTGGGACGACCATCCGGAAGCCAAGGATTATTACGCCCGCATCAAAAGCCGCCCCAGCTTCCGCCCCCTGCTGGGCGACCATCTGCCCGGCATGCCGCCCCCCAAACATTACGTCGATCTGGATTTTTGACGGCAACGGGACACATCACCCCAACCAGCCATTCAGCGCGAACAGCGCGCCGCCGATCAGGGCGCCCAGAATGGTGCCGTTGATGCGGATGAATTGCAGGTCGCGCCCGACACGGGTTTCCAACCGCTGGGTGAACTGTCCCACATCCTGCTTTTTCAATGTGCCGGTGATGAAGCCGTGGATGCCGCGCCGCCAGCGCGGCATCGCCTGCTGAAACGCCTGTTCCACACTGCGATTGATGCGGTCGCGCACGGCAGGGTCGGCCAGCTGTTGCCCCAGGGAGCCGACAAAGCCCTGCACCAGTCCGCGGATACGACCGTCATCACGGGAAAGATCACTCAGCAGCGCCTGGCGCAGCCCACCCAGCAGATCGCCGATCAGCGGACCCAGGCTTTCCGGTCCCAGCAGGCGCCGGGTGGCGCTGACCAGCCGGTCCGCCAGCGGGCTGCCCTGTTCGATCTCTTCGGGCAGAGCCGCCAGCCAGCGGCGCAGATCCTGGCCTGCCGGGCTGTGCGGCGTGCGCAGATCGTACAGATGGCCCAGCACCGCCTCGGTGATGGTGTTGGCCAGCGATTTGTCCACCGATGACGGCATCCACCAGCGCGACCGCCCGGCCATCACCTCTGCCAACCAGCCGCGTCTGGTATGGACAAAATCGATCAGCCGGTCGGCAAGTTCAGCCAGCAGCGGTTCCAGATTATCGCTGCGCAGCAGGGCGCGCAGGGCCTGGGCCAGCACCGGTCGCAGGTCGGCCAGTTCCATGCCCCGCGCCATGGCCGTCAGCAAGGTGTTGCGCACCGCCGCCTCGTGATCCGGGCGCAGCAGGCCCGGCAGGGCACCGACCAGCAACCCGGTCAGACGATCCCGCGTTTCAGGATCATCCAGCAGCCGACCGATGCGCGCGGCGGGGTCCATACGGCGCACCTGTTCCACCAGCATGGTGGATTCCAGGAACTCCCGGTCGATATAGCTGGCGATACCATCGGCGATACGGTCGCGGTTGCGCGGCACCAGGGCCGTGTGCGGGATGGGCAGGCCCAGCGGTCGGCGGAACAGGGCGGTGACGGCAAACCAGTCCGCCAGCCCGCCGACCATCCCCGCTTCCGCCACCGCCCGCAGGAAATGCGCCCCGTCGGGGGGCAGCAGGCCGGTATGGCTTACCCCCCAGCCCGCCGCCGCCGCCGCCAGACAACCACCGGCGATCCAGCGGTAACGGCCCAGTTCCGCCACCAGGGCGGCATTGCCATCATCCGGCGGCAGGGTCTGGGGCGTGGCGGGTTCGGCCATGGCGCGTCGGCTCCGTTCTTGTTGTCCCTGATCCATAACAGGCTACGCGCCGATATGGGGACGGTGGAACGGATTTACCCGCCGGTTACATGATTTTTCAGAAGGGCCGCCTAACGCCGCCTCAGAAAGTGAGACAAACCTCAACAAAATCTGCCAATAAAAGCGGCCATAACGAGGTTTTTACCGCTCACGCATTGACCCAAGACTCAACCTGCTCGGTCAGAACATCCAGCGGCAATCGTCCGTTGCGCAGAACCGTATCGTGGAAACCCTTGATATCGAAGCGGTTGCCCATCTGCCTTTTCGCCGCTTCGCGCAGTTCCAGGATTTTCATCATGCCGATCTTGTAGGAGGTGGCCTGCCCCGGCCAGCCGATATAGCGGTCGATCTCCCGTGCAGCACCATCCACATCCATCGGCGTGTTTCGCGTGAAGTAATCGATGGCCTGCTGGCGATCCCACTTCCTGGCATGGATGCCCGTATCCACCACCAGCCGCACGGCGCGCCACAGCTCCGCCACCAGTCGCCCATAATCGCTGAAGGGATCCTGGAAGCCGCCCATTTCCTTGGCCAGATATTCGGTGTAGAGCGCCCAGCCCTCCCCATAGGCGGAATAGCCGCCGCCAAACTTCTGGAAATCCGGCACGCCCGCCAACTCCTGGGAAATCGCCACCTGCATATGGTGACCGGGGATGCCCTCGTGATAAGTCAGCGTCTCCAGCCCGAAGATGGGACGGGCCCGCATGTTGGACAGGTTGGCATAGAAGATCCCAGGCCGTTTACCATCCGGCGAGGGACCGTTATAGAAGGCGCTGGGGGCCGATTTCTCCCGGAAAGGTTCCACCGCCCGCACCTCCATCGGTGCCTTCGGTTGCAGATTGAACCAGCCATCCAGCCGGGTGCGGATGAAATCGGTATATTCCTGCGCCTGCTTCAGATAGGCCGCCTTCCCATCCGGGGTATCGGGGAAATAGAATCGGTCATCATCACGGGTATAGGTGAAGAAGGCAGTCAGATCGCCCTGGAACCCCACCTTGGCCATGATGACGCGGATTTCGCCATGCACACGGGCAACCTCCGCCAGCCCGATGCGATGCACCGTATCAGCGCTGAGCGGCAGGGAAGTCCAGCGTTTCAGGCAGGCGGCGTAATAGGCCTGGCCATCCGGCAGGTGCCAGGCCCCATGGTCCGGGTTGGCACGCGGGGCCGCCCCTTGCAGCCATTTGATCAAGGAGCGATAGGCCGGCGCCACCGATCCGGTCAGGGCCGCTTCCGCCTGGGCCAGCAGGGCCGGCTGGTCGCCTTCCGGCAGCTTGGCCAGCTTGGTTTTCAGATCGGCATAGAGCGGGGCATCCACCGGGGCCGAGGGTTCGAACGGGCGCCCATCAATCTGGTTGCGGCAGGCCTTGATCAGATCGGGGAAGAAATAGCGTGGCGGCAGCACGCCGGCCCCATCCGCCAGCCGCAGCTTTTCCTCCACCTGCCCGAAATAGCGGGCGAACTGGTTCAGCCGGCTGACATAGGCCTGGAAATCCGCCACACCCTCCACCTTGTGCTGGTTGATCAGTTGCACCGGCAGGTTGGTGTGGGGCCCGCTCACCAGGGTCAACACATAATCATGGTGGCGCCAACGGTAATCGGCCTGCGCCTGTTCCAGCCGCAGCCGCAGCAGCCTTGCATAAAGCCGGGCCTGGGACGACAGGTCGGGCGTGGTCAGCCGGGCCAGTTGGGCCAGATCGGCCCCATCCTGGGCGTGGTCGGCATCCCGCCTGGCATTGCTGACATCATCCAGCTGGTCATAGCCGGTCTTACGGCCCAGTTGCATGGCGCGCAGCGGGCTGGCCGCGACATCCCGCTCGAAGGTGGCATGGAAGAATTCATAAAGCGCCTTGTCTGCCGGCACCTCTGCGGCGGCAGCCAGAGCGGCGAGTGGCAAGGCAGAAAGACAGACGCTGGCGGCAATGGAACCACCAGCCGCGAGGAAACCACGACGATGAAGCATTTTTATTTTCCCTGTCCGACGGAACGTGTCGGCAAGGGTGCTGGAAAAGCGCCCGGAGCGTCAACCATCTGACATGCCGGGCGCTTTCCCGATCGACTGCATTTTATCCGGCGCGCACCTTCTGGATAAAACCATCCACCTCGCCCCGCAGGGCCTCCGCTTCCCGCGAGAGGGAGCGGGCAGCGTCCAGCACATTGGCGGCGGACAGGCTGGTTTCCTGCGCCGTCTGCTGTACCCCGCTTATATTGTTGCTGATTTCCTGGGTACCGACAGCGGCCTGCTGCACATTGCGGGCGATTTCCCGCGTGGCGGCATCCTGTTCCTCCACGGCGGCGGCGATGGTGGTGGCGATCTCGTTGATCTCCCCAATGGTGCGGGTGATCTCCATCGTCGCCGCCACGGCACTACCGGTCGCCTGCTGGATACCGCTGATGCGGGCGGAAATATCCTCCGTCGCCTTGGCCGTCTGGTTGGCCAGGTTCTTCACTTCACTGGCCACCACGGCGAAACCCTTGCCGGCATCGCCGGCGCGCGCCGCCTCGATCGTGGCATTCAACGCCAGCAGGTTGGTCTGGCTGGCAATATCGGCGATCAGCTGGACAACCGCACCAATGGCATCGGCCTCGTTGGCCAGGCTTTGGATTGTCTTGTTGGTATCCTGGGCCCGTTCAGCCGCCGCACGGGCAATGCTGGCGGAGTTGCCGACCTGACGGGTGATTTCACCGATGGAGCTGGTCATTTCCTCCGCCGAGGCGGCAACCGTCTGCACATTGGCGGAGGTCTGTTCGGTCGCCGCCGAGACGATGCTGGTCTGGCTGCGGGCCTGTTCAGCCCCCGCCGCCAGCGACTGGGCATTGGCGTTCAATTCCGTCGCAGCCGACGCCACCAGTGACACCACACCCTTCACGCTGGCCTCGAAATTATCGGCCATCTGCAGCATGGCGCGGCGACGTTCCTCCACCGCCCGCAACTCTGTCCGCTTGGCCTCCTCCTCCAGTTCCCGCGCACGGATGCCATTGGCCTTGAAGGTTTCCAATGCCGCCGCCAGCTTGCCGATCTCATCCCCCCGGCCCAGGCCGGGCACGGTCACCATCAGATTGCCACCGGCAACATTGGTCATGGCATTGGTCAAGCGCCCCATGGGGCCGGCGATGGTGAAGCGGGCGATGTAGAAGGCAAGACCACCGAACACCAGCAAACCGATCCCCGACAAGGAAAGAACCAGGTTGCGGGAAAAGACCGAACCTTGCGTGAGTTGATCGGAGTTCTCATCCATTGCACCGCGAACCTGATCCGTCAGTTTGACATTGTCGTCGCGCAACGCATCCAGCTTCGGGTCGAACTTTTCGTTCAAAATAGCAATGGCTTCCTCGTTCTTGTTGGCCAGGGCCAAGGGCTTGATCCGGTCATAGTCCCGCATCAGGTCTTCAAAATGGCCCCGCAACTGGGTGATGGTCTGGGTATGTTCAGGCACCAGCCCGGCCACAATGTTATAAGACGCCAGCACGGTATCCCGGTTCCGGCCTACGGCCTCCACCGCCTCCTGCATCCGCTTGTCTTCTGACTGAGCGATGAGTTTGTAGACCTGGCGGCCGACGGCGGTAATGGCCCGGTTGGTGCGGGCCAGTTCGACCGTGGCCGATACATCGCTGGATAGCAGCTCGCTATAGGCATCATCCACCGCCATCAGACGCTGGCTGGCAAAAACCGACACGAACAAGGTGAGCAATCCCAGCAGGATGATGACACCAAGGATGCGCGCAGAGATGCTGAAGCGGGAAAGATCCATAACGACACCCTAGGAAAGGTTGTTTTATCCACCGCCAATCTAAGCAAAAAAATAAAATAGTCTTAAGCGAAACGGGTTATATATACATTCGAATAGGTTCGGATGATTTGATTTCGTTAATTTTTGATAATATTCAGATAAACATTATGGTATATAATAATAGAAAATTCGAAGTTTATTTTATTTCTTGTTCGGAGAAATTTTCTAACCAAAGCTCGTTTCGAAATGAACCATCCACGATATGATGCCAGTCTCCCTTGATCGTGACCGATCAAGGGAGACTTAATGTCCCCTCGAGCGCCGGGCTGGCGGTCGCCCCCCCCCGACCGTGTGCCCCATCACACCCGGGTGGGGCGGCAGGTTCTATGTTGGCGGACACCCCGTTGATCTGGACACGGTGCCATGAACGCCATTCCCTTTTCCGTACTTGACCTGTCGCCCGTGCCACGTGGGGCCGACGTGGCCCAGGCGCTGCACAACAGCGCCGATCTGGCCCGGCATGCCGAGGCCTTGGGATATCAGCGTTACTGGCTGGCTGAGCACCATTCCATGCCCGGCATCGCCAGTGCCGCCACCGCAATCGTCATCGGCCATGTCGCCGCCGCTACATCCCGCATCCGCGTGGGGGCCGGCGGCATCATGCTGCCCAACCATGCACCGCTGCAGGTGGCCGAACAGTTCGGCACGCTGGAAGCGCTGTTCCCCAGGCGCATCGACCTTGGGTTGGGCAGGGCACCGGGCACCGATGGGGCAACAGCCGCCGCCCTGCGCCGTACCCTGGCGGGATCAGCGGATAGTTTTCCGCGCGATGTGGTGGAACTGCTGGATTATTTCGGCCCCGTCGATGCGCTGGCGCGGGTGCGCGCCGTGCCGGGGGAGGGAATGGAAATCCCGGTCTGGATTCTCGGTTCCTCCCTGTTCGGGGCGGAACTGGCGGCGGAACTGGGCCTGCCCTATGCCTTCGCCTCCCATTTTGCCCCCGATTATGTGGTGGAGGCTTTGGAACTGTACCGGTCCCGCTTCCGCCCGTCGGCCCGGCTGGCCAAGCCCCACGCCATGGTGGGGCTGAATGTCTATGCCGCCGATGATGATGCCACGGCCCGGCTGTTGTTCACCTCCATCCAGCAGCAATTCCTGGCCCTGCGCCGGGGCAATCCCGGTCTGTTGCCACCACCCGATGCGGATGTGGAAACGGGGATGAACCCACAGGAACTGGCCGGCGTGCGTCGCGCCCTGGGCTTTGCCGCCGTGGGCGGGCCGGAAACGGTGCGCGAACGCCTGACCACCCTGCTGGCCCTGACCCGACCGGACGAGGTGATGGTGGCCGCACAGATCTACGACCATCAGGCCCGCATCCGGTCTTACGAGATTCTGGCCGGTGTTCTGCGCGACAGTGGGCTGGGGCTATTGGGGGCGTAAACACACCGGCTCGAAATCCAGGCCGATATCGAAATTCTTCACCGAATGGGTCAGCCAGCCGAGCGAGATCAGGGTGACGCCGGTCTCCGCAATGGCGCGGATGGTGTCCGGCGTCACCCCGCCCGATGCCTCGGTGATCATGCGGCCATCCACCATGGCAACCGCCCGTTTCAGGGTGGGCACATCCATATTGTCCAGCAGCACGGCATCAACCTTCAGGTCGATCAGCTCGGCCAGCTGGTCCAGATTATCCACCTCCACCTCGATCTTCACCATGTGGCCGACGCGCGCCCGCGCCCGTTCCACCGCGGCACGCAGGCCGCCGGCGGCCACCAGATGGTTATCCTTGATCAGCACGGCATCATAGAGGGCGAAACGGTGGTTGCCGCCGCCGCCCACCCGCACCGCGTACTTCTCCAGCGCACGCAGGCCAGGCGTGGTTTTGCGGGTGCAGACGATCTGCGCACCCGTACCTTCCACCCGATCCACCAGCCGCCGCGTCTCGCTGGCAATACCGCAGAGCCGGCCCAGCAGGTTGAGTGCAACCCGTTCGGCGGACAGGATGGGCCGCGCCGCACCCTCCACCACCGCCAACACCGTGCCGGGGCCGATGCGCTGGCCATCCACCGCATGGCGGGTGATGCGCAGGGCGGGGTCCAGCACGGTGAAGGCGTGCAATGCTGCATCCAGCCCCGCCACCACGCCGTCATGCCGGGCACGGAACAGGGCCTTGGCCTGGGCCTCGGCGGGCACACAGGCATCTGTCGTCAGGTCGCCCGCCAACCCCAGATCCTCCGTCAGCGCGTTACGGATCAGGGCGTCATACATCAGCGGGTAAAGCGGCAGGCTCATCACGGCACCGGTTATCAGGGAAATTCAGGGATGGGGCAGATGGCTGTTCTGGTTCTGCCGACCGGGCTTGGTGGCATCATCCAGCAATCCTGCCAGGGTCTGGCGCAGGCGACGGCGCCAGTCGGGCCGCGTATCAGGCCAGTCGGCCCGCTGGTGGGCCCCCCGGCTTTCCTGCCGGGCCAGCGCGCCGCGCAGTACCAGCCGCGATACCAGCAACTGGTTGCGCAAGGCACCGGCCAGCATCACCGCCTCATGCCCCGTGCTGGCGATGGGGATGGCGGCGATGCGGGCTTCCAGCGCCTCCAGCCCCTGCTGTGCACGGGCAAGGCCGGCGGCATCGCGCAACAGCCCTGCCCCTTCCGCCATCAGGCCCGCGGCATCGGCCATGGCTTCCCGTGCGGCGGCGGGGGCAGGCGCGATGGCGGGCACATCCGGCAGGGCAACCGGCAGGGTCGGGCTGGCGGGCGTGGCCAGAATCGCCTCCGCTGCGCGTTCGGCAAAGACCAGCGCTTCCAGCAGGGAGTTGCTGGCCAGCCGGTTGGCGCCATGCACGCCGGTGCAGGCCACTTCGCCGGCTGCATAAAGGCCGGGGATGCTGGTGCGGCCATCCGCGTCGGTCAGCACGCCACCCATATGATAATGCGCCGCCGGGGCCACCGGTATGGGGGTTGTGGCCGGATCGATCCCCGCCGCCGCACAAATGCCGGCGACGGTGGGGAACTGGGTCGCCCCGCCGCGCGCCCAGATGGCCCGCAGGTCCAGGAACACAGGCTCCCCGGCGGCGATACGCCGGCCAATGGCCTTGGCCACCACATCACGCGGGGCCAGTTCCGCCCCCACATGCTCATCCCGCATAAAACGGCGGCCCGCCCCATCCAGCAGATGGGCCCCGGCACCGCGCAGCGCCTCTGTCAGCAGCGGCACCTGACCAACCGTGCCGGCGGCCAATGCCGTGGGGTGGAACTGCACAAATTCCATATCGGCCAGCACCGCCCCGGCGCGGGCGGCCATGGCCTGGCCATCGCCTGTCGCCTCTGCCGGGTTGGTGGTGTGGCGGTAAAGCTGACCGATGCCGCCGCTGGCCAGCAGCAGCATCGGCGCGCGGTGGAACACCCAACCGGCATCGCCATGATGGGCCAGCACGCCCGCCAGGGCACCCTTGCGATCCAGCACCAGATCCCAGGCGAAGCCATCGACCTGCACATCAATATGGGCGGCGGCGCGCACGCGGGCGGCCAGATCGGCCACCAGGGTGCGACCGGTGGCATCGCCGCCGGCGTGCAGCACGCGGGCCACGCCATGCGCCGCCTCCCGCCCCAGGCAGAGTGTGCCCGCCGCTGTGCGGTCGAACGGCATGCCCTGTTCGATCCAGCGGCTTAACCGGGTGGCCCCTTCGCGGGCCAGCAGGTCGGCAATATCGGCATCGGTCAGCCCGGCCCCGGCGGCCACCGTATCGGCGGCATGGTCGGTGGGGCTGTCGGCGGGATCAACCGCCGCCGCCACACCGCCCTGGGCCCAATGGCTGGACCCGCCCGGCAGATCACCCGTCTTGGTCAACAGCGTCACCCGGCGCGGTGCCAGACGCAACGCCGCCACCAGCCCGGCCATCCCGGACCCGATGACAATCACATCGCTCTGCCGCATCTCCATGATGGTGCTGTTCCTTATTGAGAAAGTGCCGGGGTGACGGGAGAGAGTGCTGGCCAAGGGTAGCGTCAGCCGCCCCCTTACTTCTTCCCCACCGCCAGCATGCGTTCCACCGCCAGCCGGGCGCGACCGGCCACGGCGGGGTCGACATGCACCTGGGGCTGCAGGGTCTGTAGGCTTTCCAGGATGTTGGACAGGGTGATGCGGCGCATGTGCGGGCACAGGTTGCAGGGGCGCACGAATTCCACCGCCGGGTTGGTGGCCGCCAGATTGTCGGCCATCGAACATTCGGTGATCAGCAGCACCCGCTTGGGCTGCTGGCCCTCGACATAATCCTGCATCTTGGCGGTGGAGCCGACGAAATCCGCCTCCGCCAGCACATCCGGCGGGCATTCCGGGTGCGCAATGATGGTGATATCGCCCTTGAACTGGGTACGATAGGCCCGCAGCTGGTCACCGCTGAACCGTTCATGCACCTCGCAATGGCCCTTCCAGGCGATCACCTTCTTGGTCGTCTGGGTCGCCACCCACTTGGCCAGATATTCATCGGGGATGCACAGCACCTCGTCACCGGGCAGGGAGTTGATCACCTCCACCGCATTGCCCGACGTGATGCAGACATCACTTTCCGCCTTCACCGCCGCCGACGTATTCACATAAGTGGCGATCGGAACGCCTGGGTAACGTTCGCGCAGCAACCGCACATCCGCCGCGGTGATGCTGTCGGCCAGCGAACAGCCGGCATCCATGGCCGGCATCAGCACCACCTTTTCAGGGGAGAGAATCTTGGCCGTTTCGGCCATGAAATGAACGCCGGCCAGCACGATGACATCGGCATCCGTCTCCGCCGCCTTGCGGGCCAGCAGCAAACTGTCACCCACAATATCCGCAACCGTGTGGAAGATTTCCGGTGCCTGGTAATTATGCGCCAGCACCACGGCGTTGCGTTCACGTTTCAGCTTGTTGATGGCGTGGATCAGGGGAGCATGGAAGGGCCATTCCACAGCCGGAATGACATCGCGCACCCGATCATAGATCGACCGCGTGGCCTCGGCGATCTCCGGGGTATAGGCCAGATCGGCAGCAGCGTGCATCAACCCAACTCCAACCGGCCTTCCCGTTGAAGCGATCGGGAAGGCGCTTTGTGACGAACCAGACGCTCGCCGCGAACATGCGGGGTACATGCCAGCACCCCTTATGCTCGAATTGAGCATTAATCCCCCTTATGCTCGCGCAGAGTATAAGGGGTGTCAAGCCTCGCCGCCGGCCATGTCACGCGCCTGTCACAGTGCCGTCAGAACCGATATGCATATGTGCAGCGCAACATTATTTCCAACACCGGCCGCACAGAGCCCTCCCGCACGTGACATGGCCATGCTTCCCGCTACCCCTTCGAAAGAAGCGACGGGCGAAAGCGATGATTGGTTCGACGAGTGGACAGGCCGTCGCGCGTGATTGACAAAGTGCACGCCCGTGCTATTCCGGATTGGCAAACTGTTGGGGAAAAATCGCATGATCCGCGTTCACCACCTGAATATTTCCCGCTCCCTGCGCGTGCTCTGGCTGCTGGAGGAAACGGGCGTCGATTACGAGGTGGTGCGCCACAAGCGCAACCCGAAGACCATGCGCGCACCGGCGACGCTGCGCGATCTGCACCCGCTTGGCAAGCTGCCCATCGTGGAGATGGATGGCAAGGTGCTGGCCGAAACCGGCCTGATCATCGAATATATCCTGGCCGCCCACGCCCCCCATCTGGCCCCGGCCCCGACAGATGCTGATGCCCATTGGCGTTACCGCTACTGGATGCATTATGCCGAAGGCTCCCTGATGCCGCAGCTGCTGTTGAAGCTGATTGCCGGCAAGATGGGCATCCTGGCGCTGCCGATCCGGGGCATGGTGAATGAGCAGGTGAAGCTGCAGCTGGATTACGTGGAAAATGAGGCCGGTCGCAGCCCCTGGCTGGCTGGTGAGCAGTTCAGCGCTGCCGACATCATGATGAGCTTCCCGCTGGAAGTGGCTGTCAGCCGTGCTGGGCTGACGGCACAGAACAGCCCCAACATCTGGCGGCTGTTGCAGGCGATGCAAGCCCGCCCCGCCTATCAGCGCGCCGTGGCCAAGGCGGCAGACCCGGCGTAAGCCAGGGCCGCAAGACATTTGATGAACAGCAGTTTGCAAGCTGTTCAACAAATCAAAGGCCGGTTATGGGGTGGGAGCCTCCGTAACCGGCCTTTTTCATTGCCGGAAAGTCAGATCAGGAAGCCATCCGGGTTGGGGATGGGCTTGCGTTCGATCGCCTTCAGCAGGGCGAAAATGGTCCGCACCAGATACCAGACGATAAGCGCCAGCAGGATCAGAAAGCCGATACCGATAAAGGTAAGCAGGCCGCCAATGAACCCAACCAGCAGCCCGATCCAGAAGGTGCGGATGGCGAAGGTCATGTGTCCTTCCCAAATGGTGCCCGCCATCTCCCCGCGTTTCAGATAGGCGATGATGATGGCCACCACCCCCGTCAGCCCGACAAAGCAACTGAGCAGGTTCAAGGCATGGACGATGACAACCAGCTCACGTGACTTGGTGCCGCCATCCTCGATAATATAACTCATTGCAACTCCCCCCTTTTCCGACGCGTCCGGGATTGAAACCCGTTGCCGGACGACCCGCAAGGGAAAATGCTGAACGCCCCACCCGGCACCCCTGCGCGTGCCGGGTGGGGTCTTTATATCGGGCGATCAGAACCAGATGCCGCCGGTTTCAACGACCCCTGCCTCCGCCTGCTGGATCTGGCCCGGCATGCTGATGCCATAGGAGTTGATGATACGGCCCTCGTACCGACCATCGGTGATGTAATGGTTTACCAGGGCGGTTGTATCCTCCCCGAAGGCCTGCAGCAGATCGGGATTGTAGGCCAGATAGGAGTCGACATCGAAACCGGCGCTGAGCCGTCCCTCCGCCCGACCGGCATATTGGAAATGCTGGATCAGCGCGTCGGCATTCAACCCGAACAGGCGGAACAGGTCCGGGTTCAGCGCGGCATAGGCCTCCACGCTGAACCCCTCGGTCAAGCGCCCCTCATTCTTGCCGAATTGGGCATAATGGGTGGCCAGGGCCAGCGCATCGGTGCCGAAGGCGGCATACAGATCGGGGTTCAGGGCGGCATAGGCGATGGCATCGAAGCCAGTGGCCACCCGCCCCTCATCCTTGCCCAGGTTCATGTAATGCTGGGTCAGGCCCACCTCGTCCAGCCCATAGGAAACCAGCAAATCCAGGTTTTGCGCGGCATAGGCCTCCACATCGAAGCCGCTGGAAGGCCGCCCCTCATCCGCGCGGTGTGCCGCATAATGGGCAATCAATCCCGCATCATCGAAGCCATAGGCCGCGTAAATATCCGGGTTCAGGGCGCGATAGGCATCGACCGAGAAGTTGGGGGTGAAATCATCATTGATGATGGTGCCGCCGGTGACGGTTCCCAGCACTGCCCCGGAGACATCGGAGACGGAGGGGGTTTTCAGCTCGTTCAACTCCGCCGTTGCATCCCCGATCACCGGCACCAGGATGGTGATGCTGGTCGTGCCGGGGGCAATGGTGAAGCTCTGCATCACCGACTGGGTATCAGGTGTATTGAACTGTGAATCCGGTATCAGGGAGAAATAGAAGCTGACCGCTTCGCTGGCCGGCTGTGACAGGGTGGCGGTGAAGACCAACTGGCTGGTGCCGCTGTCCCCTTCCAGAACAGTACCGCCCGTAACGGTCAGCACCGGCGGGGTCGTGGTGGAAACGGGGATGGTGCTATCGGCGAAGCTGATATTCTCCACCCCCACCAGATGATCGAACAGCAGGGAGTTGCTGCGGCTGCGCACCTCCGTCAGCCCGTTACCGGTTTCTACAATGTAATCGGCGGCCAAGCCGTCGAATATGGCGGTGTCGTTGCCGTCCCCGCCATATAGCCAGTCGTTGCCGTCACCGCCGATCAACGTGTCATTGCCGGCATCGCCGAACAGTTGGTCTGCCCCGGCCGTTCCCGTCAGATGATCATTGCCGCCGGCACCCAGGATGATATCGCCATAGCCCGTCGACACGCGCACCAAGGGCTGGCTGCTGCTGGCCAGGATGAGGTCATCGGCAGTGATCGAGGCCTTGGCCGCGTTGATGAAAACGCTGGTGGTCACCCCGTTGCTGGTCAAGGTCAGCATGCTGCCGCGTTGGCCATCGACCGTCGTTTCGGTCAGCAACTGCTGAAACACCTCGAAACTGTTGATCCCCAGGGCTGAGAGGTCGATCTTGTCGGTGCCGCTGACGAAATCATTGATCCGGGTGGAGCCGCCCTTTTCCGCCACGATGAACAGATCGGCACCGCTGCCGCCATAAAGCGCGTCCCTGGAGCTGCTGTAGTAATAGGGGGCATCGGTGTTCCGCGAACTGATCAGCGTGTCGTTCCCTTCACCACCGAAAATGGACTGGCTGCCGGCCCCCCCGGTCAGCGTGTCGTTGCCAACCCCGCCAACAATGAATGAGTTGCTCAGGTGGCTGGTGATGACACCGCCCACGGGATAGCTGTTGGTGGGCGATTGCGCCCGGCTGAGAATCACGTCATCCGCCGTGATCAGCGACCAGTCGATATTCCCATAGATAGTGATGCCATTACCCAGGTTGGGCTGGCCGGAAATGGTGTTCTTGGCTGCGGCGATGAGTTGCTGGAGCACAGCGAAACTGTTGATCCCCAGATCCGACAGGTCCAGCTTGTCCACCCCCTGGGTGAAGTCGGTGATCTGCACCTGGGAGGAATTGCGCTGGATGACGAAGATGTCGGCACCAGCGCCACCCGTCATCGTATCGTTGCTGCCACCACTGACCAGCACATCGTCGCCCGCATCACCCAGCAGCGTGTCCATCCCATTGGCACCGCCGACCAGCGTATCATTGCCAAGCCCACCATAGAGCACGCCCCCAGATGCCGACCCGATCACCTGGCGTGCCGCTGTGCCGTCAGCCAGAATGAAATCACTGGCGCTCAGGCTGGTCATGCTGACGCCGGACAGCGAGATGCTGAAGGTGGCGGCCCCGTTGCCGCCAATGATCAGGCTGGTGCCACTCTCCCCCCCCGTCATCAGGCTTTGCAACTGGGCCCAACTGGTGATGCCGGATGCCCGCAGATCGATCTTGTCTGTGCCGACGGCAAAGTCGGTGATGGTGCCATAACCAGAGGCACTTGCCGCGATTTCGAATATATCGCTGCCGGCCCCCCCTTCCAGGTTTGTTGTCCAGCCACCACGGACGATCAGCCGGTCATTGCCGGCCCCGCCATACAGCCGGTCACTGCCACCCCCACCGGAATCCAGAATATCATCGCCCGCCCCGCCGATCAGATCGTCATCTCGGCTGGTGCCCAGCAGGTTCCGGGGGCTGGTATTGTCGGCGAAAATAAAATCATCTGCCGTCAACGCCTCCGGTCGCAGACCGACCTCCACCCGGACAATTCCGCTGGCGGTCTGGAATGTCAGGCGACTGGCAAATTCACCGGACGCGGTGATGAATTTGCGCAGCATCTCCATATCGCCAATACCGATGGCACTGAGGTCGATCTTGTCGCTGCCCTGAACAAAATCGCTGATGATGCCAGCATTGCCGCTGTCATAATTGCTGCTGCTCACCGGTTTGAAGATATCCGCCCCGGCACCGCCACGGACGGTATCGCCAATGCTCACCCAGATCACATCGTTGCCGTCACCGCCGGTCAGCTGATTGTTGCCACTGCCCCCGACCAGCAGGTCGTCACCGGCATCGCCCAGCAAGGTGTCACTGCCATCACCGCCGCGCAGCGTGTCATTGCCGTCCCCGCCTTTCAGCGAATCGTCCCCATAGCTGCCATCCAGGCTGTCATTACCGGCCCCGCCGTCCAGCGTATCATTGCCGGACAGCCCCCTGATCGTGTCGTTTTCATCCGCTCCAACCAGAAGTTCGGACAGGTCGGTGCCGGTAATGGTGCCCATGATTTCCGTTCCGTTTCTTTGAATGCCTGATGGTTGCCGATGAGGCGATGGATTTCTATTTCAATAGAATATAAAGATGAAAATGCAATTGAAATAACCGCTATCCCTCTTTGGGACAGCGGTTCCGTGGTAAACAGCCATCACCGAATTGCATCTTTCGGCTTTTCGCCCAAGGGCCGGGTACCTGCCGGCAGGCCGACGGTACCCGGCTGGCTGGTAACAGCCGTCAGGCGGCGTAATCCATGCCGTTCCCGGCATCCACCACCACGCCCAACATGCCCAGACCGGTGGACTGCTGATAGGCCGCGCGCCCTTCCGCCCGACCGGCATAGATGTAATGGCTGATCAGGGAAGCGTGATCCAACCCGAAGATATTGAACAGATCCGGGTTCAGCGCCGCATAGGTTTCCGCATCAAACCCCGTGGCGCTGCGCCCCTCCGCCCGGCCAAAATTGACGTAATGGTTGATCAGCGCTTCCGTATTCAGACCGAACGCGTTGAACAGGTCGGAGTTCAGCGCCGCATAGGCTTCGGCATCAAACCCGCTGGTGGCACGGCCTTCCGCCCGACCGGCATAGATATAGTGGTTGACCAGGGCTGTGTGGTTGGTGCCGAAGGCGGCATAAAGATCGGGGTTCAGCGCCGCATAGGCCAGGGCATCAAACCCTTCCGCCGTCCGGCCTTCCGTCCGACCGGCATAGAGGTAATGGTTGGTCAGCGCCGTTTCGTTCAGGCCGAACGCATAGAACAGGTCGGGGTTCAGCGCGGCATAGGCCTCTGCGTCGAACCCGCTGGTGGTCCGGCCTTCGACCCGGCCATTATTGATGTAATGGCGCACCAGCGCCGTATCATCATTGCCGAACGCATAGAACAGATCGGCATTCAAGGCGCGATAGGCATCGGCGGAGAAGGCCGACTGGAAATCATCATTCAAGATGGTGCCGGTCGCGGCGCCGGTGGCCAGGGTGGCGCCGCTCGGCTGGGTAATGATGCCGCTCAGCGTCTCGTTACCCTCCACCTGGATGTCACTGTTGAGGGTGACATTGATCACCGTGCTGCGGCTGCCGGCGGCGATGGTGTAGGCACCGCTCTGGCTCTGGAAATCCACACCCGCCGTCGCCGTCAGACCCTGGGTGGCGAAGTTGAAGGTGACTGCCTGGCTGCTGGCTTCCGACAGGGAGACGGTGAAGGTCAGCGTCTTGATGCCAGTCTGGCCTTCGCGCACGCTGGTGCCGGTGATGGAGAGCGTGGGCAGGGCGGGAACATCCACCGTCACCGTCTGATCGCTGAAAATCAGCCGTTCAACACCGTACAGCACATCCGTACCATCGGTGCGCGAACTGTCGGTTACGGTCAGCACACCATTATTGGTGGTAATCTGGTAACCGGCGCGCGCGCCACTGAATACGGCACTGTCGGTGCCGTCGCCGCCATAGAGGGTATCGTTGCCAGAGCCACCGACAAGACGGTCATCACCGGCATCACCGAACAGCCGGTCATAATCGCTGCCGCCGCTCAGCGTGTCATTGCCAGCCCCACCGAACAGGTCATCTTGAGAGCTGCTGCCGGTTAAAGTGAGTGGATTGCTCTCGGTAGAGAAAATGAAATCGGCGGCGGTCAGCACCCCCTTGTTCACACCGGCCAGCAGCATCGTGCTGTCCCGCCCCTCGTTCCAGGTGGTGATCAGAGCCCCCGTGCTGTTGCCGCTTGCCTGCGTGGTCAGTTCCAGCAGAGTGGCGAAGCTGCGGATACCCAGGCTGGACAGGTCAATCTTGTCCTGACCCTGGGTAAAGTCGGCAACCACATCGTCATTCCAGTAGCTGGCTGCTTTTTCCAGGACAAACACGTCGTTGCCAGCACCGCCATACAGCGTGTCATTTTCAATGCCTCCGACCAGCCGGTCATTGCCGGCGTCCCCGAACAACCGGTCGGCGTTGTCGCCACCCATCAACGTATCATTGGCCAATCCCCCGAAAAGATCGTCATTGTTGCTGGTGCCCGTCAGGCTTTGCGCCGTGTTGTTGCTGGAGAAAATGAAATCGGTTGCGGTCAGCAGATTACGGTTCATCCCGAACAGCAGGCTGTTTGCATAACCCGAATAATTGGTGCTGATGGTGGTATTCTGGCTGCCATCCGTGGCTTGTCCGCTGCTGCTGATCAACAGCAAGGTATCCAGGCTGACAATGCCCAGCCCAGAGACATCGATCTTATCCTGTCCCTGGGTGAAATCGGCAACAACATCATTATTGTAGGGGTAGTCTTGCTGGCGTTCCAGGACGAACACGTCATTGCCCGCCCCGCCATACAGCGTATCGGCATTGGCACCGCCCACCAGCCGGTCATTGCCGACGTCGCCGAACAGCCGGTCGTTATCACTGCCGCCGGTCAGCGTGTCATTGCCGCTGCCACCGAACAAATCGTCTGCTCCATTGGTGCCGGTAAGGGTCTGGGCGGTCTGATTTGTGGCAAAAATGAAATCCGTTGCGCCCAGAAGTGACAGATTGATGCCGACCGACAATGTGTTGGTATAGTCGTTGTAATTGGTGCTGATCAGGGTGGTCAGCGTACCGTCAGCCCCCTGCTGGGAACTGGCCAGCAGCGCCAGCGTAGTGAAACTGTTGATCCCCAGTCCGGAAACATCGATCTTGTCCTGCCCCTGGGTGAAATCAGCAAGGGTATCATAATTGTAGGGGTAGCCCGACTGGCGCTCCAACACGAACACGTCGTTGCCAGTGCCGCCGTAAAGCGTATCGGCGTTGGCCCCGCCGACCAAACGGTCGTCGCCCGCATCACCAAACAGCCGATCATTACCGTTACCGCCGGTCAGCGTATCATTGCCGAAACCGCCAAAAAGATCATCGTCGCCCGTCGTTCCGGCGATCGTCTGCGCGGTTTGGGTGGTGGCGAAGACGAAATCTGAAGCGGTCAACTGCGTGCGGTTGGCCGTGATCTGCAGGCTGTTGGCATAATCATTATAATTCGTGTTGATGACCGTTACCTGGCTGCCGTCGGTGGCCTGCTGGGCGCTCGTCAACGCCATCAGGGTGGCGAAACTGGTAATGCCCAGACCGCTGACATCAACCTTGTCTTCGCCCTGGGTAAAATCGGTAACCAGGTCATTGTTGTAGGGATAGCTGCGCTGCCGTTCCAGCACGAACAGGTCGGCCCCGCTGCCACCGGTCAATGTGTCTGCATTGGCCCCGCCAACAAGGCGGTCATCGCCCGCCTCGCCCATCAATTGATCATTGCCACCGCTGCCGAGCAACGTGTCATTGCCCGCCCCGCCAGAGATGACGTCATCCGACGATGTGCCAGGCAGGCTGTCATTGCCACTGGTGCCACCGATATTGCTCATTTTACGGAATCCCCACGCCCATCGTTATTGTATCAGCCCGAAAATGGAAAATCGGGCGTCTTATTATCGAGGAGCCGCAAAAAATCTCAACGCTATATGATCTATTTTGATTTGTTTTATTTTTTTAATATTTACACTTGTATGATTTTTTTCTGTGTCTTGTTTTCTATATTTATAGAATAGCCATATGTATGTTTATTTTTATGAAAATAAATTTCATGGTTAAAAAAAGTAAAATTCGTTGAAATAAATTGTATTTTTTCTTCTTTTTTATCTATACCGACCATCTGAAGGTTTGACCTTCGGCTGATATGATGCTGGCGACTGCCAGCCCGCCGCACATGCGGCATAAGCCAAGCCCGCGGATGCGGGCGCGCCGTGTTTGAGAAAACACGAAACCCGCCTTGATCAGCCCCGATCAAGGCGGGTTTGTATAGTGACGATAAAATAACAAAAAAAAGCCGGCGCCTCTTCAGGCACCGGCCTTCCAACCTTCAGCAACCAGAACCGATCAGCCTTCGGCCTTGTACCGGTCGAAGCTTTCCTGGATCAGCTTGGCGGCGAAGTCCGCCTCGTCCCAGCGGACGATGCGGACCCACTTGCCGTGCTCCAGATCCTTGTAATGTTGGAAGAAGTGGGCGATCTGCTCCACCAGGATCTGCGGCAGCTGACGATAGCTGCTGATGTTGCTGTAGAACGGGTGCAGCTTGTCCACCGGCACGGCCAGGATCTTTTCATCCATGCCGCCATCATCTTCCATCACCAGCACACCGATGGGGCGCGACCGCAGCACAACGCCGGGAACCACCGGCGTGGTGCCGACAACCATCACGTCGATCGGGTCGCCATCCAGCGCCAGCGTGTGCGGCACGAAACCGTAATTGGCGGGGTAGAACATGGCCGTGTGCAGGAAACGGTCCACGTACAGCGCGCCGCTTTCCTTTTCCAACTCGTACTTCACGGGCTGGCCGCCCTGCGGGATTTCGATGATGACGTTGATATCCCAGGGCAGGTTTTTGCCGGAGGGGATCTTGCTGATATCCATCGTTGGGCCTTCTTGGCAGCTTTTCAACAACAGGGACGGGCGGCACCCGCCTTGAACCGGCCCGCATCCTATCGGAGTGCGGGTGCGAAATGAAGGCCGCGCAAAGGTGGGGCCTCTGTGCATTTCCGCCGCATCTACCTTGGTCGTGGGGGCCACAAAAAAGGCCGCCGGGTTACCCCGACGGCCTTTTCCATACAGTCCCCATTCAGGGCCGCAACGGTAAAGGGGATCAACCCTCGGCCGGGGCGTCCTTCTTGGACAGGTCTTCGCCGGTCACCTGATCGACAACCTTCATCGACAGCTTCACCTTGCCGCGATCATCGAAGCCCAGCACCTTCACCTTCACCGCATCGCCCTGCTTCACCACGTCGGTGACCTTGGCCACGCGCTCGTTCTTCAGTTCGGAGATGTGGACCAGGCCGTCCTTGGAACCCAGGAAGTTCACGAAGGCGCCGAAATCCATGACCTTGACGACCTTGCCGTCATAGACCTCGCCCACTTCGGCCTCGGCCACGATGCCCTTGATCCACTTGATCGCGGCGTCGGAGCACTTGCTGTCCACGGCCGACACCTTCACGGTGCCGTCATCCTCGATATCGATCTTGGCGCCGGTCTGCTCCACGATCTCACGGATGACCTTGCCGCCGGAACCGATCACGTCGCGGATCTTGTCCTTGGGGATATTGATCACGGTGATGCGCGGGGCATTGCCCGACACTTCGCCGCGCGCCGTGTTCAGCGCCTTGTTCATCTCACCCAGGATGTGGATGCGGCCCTTCTGGGCCTGCGCCAGGGCGATCTTCATGATCTCCTCCGTGATGGAGGTGATCTTGATGTCCATCTGCAGGGCGGTGACGCCCGCTTCCGTACCGGCGACCTTGAAGTCCATGTCGCCCAGGTGATCTTCATCACCCAGGATGTCGGACAGAACGGCGAACTTGTCGCCTTCCTTGATCAGGCCCATGGCGATGCCGGCGATGGGGCGGGCCAAAGGCGCCCCGGCATCCATCAACGACAAGGACGTGCCGCAGACCGTGGCCATGGAGGAGGAGCCATTGCTCTCCGTGATCTCCGACACGACGCGCAGCGTGTAGGGGAAATCTTCCTTGGAGGGCAGCAGCGGGTGGATGGCGCGCCAAGCCAGTTTGCCATGGCCGATTTCACGGCGACCGGGCGACCCCATGCGACCGGCTTCACCCACGCTGTACGGGGGGAAGTTATAGTGCAGCATGAAGTTTTCGCGGTATTCGCCTTCCAGCGCGTCCACGATCTGTTCATCCTGGTTCGTGCCCAGCGTGGCCACGACCAGCGCCTGGGTTTCACCACGGGTGAACAGGGCCGACCCATGGGCGCGGGGCAGAATGCCCACTTCGGCCACGATCTGGCGGATATCGGTGGTGGTGCGGCCATCGATGCGCTTGCCGGTCTCGATCACCGAACCGCGCAGAATGTCGGCCTCGACCTCCTTGAAGGTCTCGGCAATGGCTTCGCTCGTGAAGCTGCCTTCGGCCACCAGGGTTTCCAGGGCCTTGGCCTTGGCGGCACCCACGGCGGCATAGCGCTGCTGCTTCACGGTGATGGCATAGGCGGCCTTCACATCGGCGCCGACAACCGCATTGACGCGGGCCTTGCAGGCATCCTTGTCAAAGGCCGGCGGCGGCACGTCGCGCGGCTCCTTGGCGCATTCCTCGGCCAGGTCGATGATCAGGTCGATCACCGGCTGGAACTGGGCATGGCCAAACATCACAGCGCCCAGCATGATCTCTTCCGACAGCTCCTTGGCTTCGGATTCGACCATCAGCACGCCTTCCTGCGTACCGGCAACCACCAGATCCAGGATGGCATTATCCATCTGATCGGCGGTCGGGTTCAGGATGAACTGGCCATCCGCGTAACCGACGCGGGCAGCGCCGATCGGGCCCATGAAGGGCAGGCCGGAGATGGTCAGGGCGGCGGACGCACCGATCAGGGCGACGATATCGGGATCATTTTCCAGGTCGTGGCTCAGCACGGTGCAGACGATCTGCGTCTCGCAACGATAGCCATCGACGAACAGCGGACGGATCGGACGGTCGATCAGACGGCTGACCAGGACTTCCTTTTCCGTCGGGCGGCCTTCACGCTTGAAGAAGCCGCCGGGGATCTTGCCCGCCGCGAAGGCCTTCTCCTGATAGTTCACCGTCAGCGGGAAGAAATCCACACCCGGCTTGGCGGACTTGGCGCCAACGGCAGTGGCCAGCACCACCGTGTCGCCGTAGCTGACCATGACGGCGCCATCGGCCTGACGGGCGACCTTGCCGGTCTCGATGACCAGCTTGCGACCGCCCCATTCCATTTCCTTACGGAAGACCTTGAACATCTTATCGTTCCTTCCATCCGAAACCCGTGACACCCCGGATTGGGCGCCGGGCCGGGGCCCAATCGGACGGCCCCGCCTGTTTGGCGTTCCATGACATGTGCCGCCAACGCGGCATGCCCCTGATGCGGGGCGAACCCCCGACAGGGTGGAAATTCCCTTGTGTCCGCCCCTCCACCCCTGCCGCATGCAGGAGGGGAGAAGCGAAAACGGCCAGCCGGAAGGGTTCCGGCTGGCCGTCCTCAAACTCGACGAAGGGCAGATGCCCCCGTTTCGGCCCCCATCGCCGCCCGTGCCACCGGTGACCCCATCCCCCACCTGCCGACGCTTTCCCCATGCCCGCCGGGGCGGACCGGGGTGATGAAGCGCGGGGTGAACGCGGGCATTCTCACAGGCGATGGCACCTTTCCGATCAAGTCGGGAGCGGTGATGGCAACGACCGGACCCTGGCCTTAGCGGCGCAGGCCCAGACGCTGGATCAGGGTGTCGTAACGGGACTTGTTCTTGCCCTTCAGGTAATCCAGCAGGCTGCGGCGCTGACCGACCATCACCAGCAGACCACGGCGGGAATGGAAATCCTTGGCGTGGGTCTTCAGGTGTTCGGTCAGGTTGACGATGCGCTCCGTCAGGATGGCAACCTGGACTTCCGGCGAACCGGTGTCGCCTTCCTTGGTCTTGTACTCTTCAATCAGCGCGGTCTTGCGCTCAGCCGTGATCGACATCGCATGTCTCCACATAGATGATTTCAGGGAAAGCGCACCTGGCCGCTTGGGGCGGCCCCTTGACGGGGATCGTGGGCAGCAACGCCTACAAATAGGTACGCACCCGTTCTCACCGGGGCCGGGCCGGGATGTCGTCCAGCACGGTCCCGCGCGCGAACAGGCGTCAACGGTAGGCGCTTGATGCTCTATCACACCGACAGGGTCAAGCGGATTCAGGCAATGGTCACGGGCAGGTCATCGCATGGCAGGCAGCGGTACCGTTCAGTTGCCCACAGGCACCCAGGGGATGGATGCGAACTCCACCCCTTCCTCGCGCAGCTGCTCAGCCTGTTCCGGGCTGGTCTGGCCATAAATGGCGCGGCTTTCCGTTTCCCCATAATGGATCTTGCGGGCTTCCTCGGCAAAACGCTCGCCGACATGTTCGGCATTCTGCTCCACCTGCCGGCGGATTTCCCGCAAGGCATGCAGCATCTCGGCCTGCTGGGCAAACTCAGCAGGGGAGGGCGGCGGGGCGGCGGCGGGCAGGATTTCCGCCGGCACGGGCGTGGCCTCCACCTCCCGGCTGCGACCGGATTTGGCGATGGCGGGGGCCATGGGTGCCTTTTGTACACCATTATCGCCACAGACCGGGCAGGTGATCTCCCCTGCCGTCGCCTGGGCGTCATAGGTGGCGCCGTTGCGGAACCAGCCTTCGAACCGGTGGCCGTGGGTGCATTGCAGGTTGAACAGGATCATGGCCGCTGAAATTCAGTCAAAAAAAGCGTCACAGCCCATAGATGGCCCGAAGCGGCGGATCAGGCAATCCCCGTTGCGCACAACCCACGCCCCTAAGCGCGGGCTGACGGCTGTTTCAACATTGCGGAAATCGCTCAAAGCCCGAAATCGGTGCAGGGTATGACCGGCCTTTCTGCCGGCGCATCCTTGAACAGGGCGATCCCGACTGAATCCACCCTTTGCATGGCACCACGATGGCCGCGATAGGAAACGGTCTCACCCGGCTCTTCATCTTCCCCCGCCGGGGAATAGGCGACCAGCAGATGGCTTGCATAATGTGTGCTGCGATCAGCCGGGCGACCGATCGGCAGCACCAACCGGCGGAGCAGACGGCTTGAGCCATCTGCGTAAGTGATGAGGTCCAGGCTGGACAGGGGGCAGAAGGTGCTGGCGCAAACGGCATAGGCGGGCACGATATCATTGACATAGCTGGGGGGAAGCAACCCTTCCAGGGTCATCCCGGCCAGATCGCCGGTGGTGCCCAGACTACCAGCCAGACTGGCACCGCTGCGCACCAGTACGGCCTTGCGGATATTGGGGCCGGGCAGTCCCCATAAGACATAACGTGCGCGAACCACGGGTGGCAGCATCATTTCGTCAAAGGCCGCCAGCGGTACGGCCCGGTCCCGCCGGGCGATATCCAGCCAGTACAGCAGCAGGCGGTGCTGCGCATCATCGGTCAGATCATGAAGGTGGAAGACATCGTGCATGGTGATAAAAGGGCTCCTGCGGCCACGAATTCATTTCTACCAAAGACCCCCTTCACCCCCCAGCATGCATGGGAGTTCTTATGGATAGCGCTACCCGCCCCTTTGCCCCGCCATCCGCCTGGGTTGCCCGGTTCGCTCTTCTGGTGGGGGCCGGTGCCCGCGTGCTGGATCTGGCCTGTGGCGGTGGGCGGCACCTGCGGCACTTCCTGGATCGGGGATGTGCGGTAACCGGGGTGGATATCGATCTGCGCGGCGTGGCCGACCTGGAAGGCAGGGCGGGGGTGACCCTGCGGGGGCTGGATCTGGAGAATGGCACCCCGTGGCCCACCGAACTGACCGGGTTCGACGCCATCATCGTCACCAACTACCTGTATCGACCGTTATTGCCGGCGCTGGCCGGCGCGCTGAGCCCTGGCGGTTTCCTGATCTATGAAACCTTTGCCATGGGCAACCAGCGCCATGGTCGCCCGTCCAGCCCCGGCTTTCTGCTGCGCAGCGGGGAATTGTTGGGGTTGGCAATCGCACAGGAATTACAGGTGGTGGCGTTTGAGCAGGGGGAGGTGTCCAGTCCCAAGGCCGCCGTGATCCAGCGCCTGTGCGCCCGCCGCCCCAGCGGCCCCGCCCCCGACCTGCAGGGCGACCCGGAACCGGTGTCCCTGCCGTTGGGGTCGGCGGTTTAAAACGCCACCTGCGCCGCCAGCAGCCCGGCCCAGAGGGCGCGCAGACGGGCATGGTCGGGGCTGGGGCCGGCGGCCAGTTCCTGCATGGCCATGCCGCGCAGCATATAGACCGTCAGCACCATCACATCGGCCACCGCCGCCCCCGCACCGGAAAGGGGGCGCAGGGCCAGGCCCCAGCTTTGGCCAACGGCGGCAATGAAGTCGCCGAAGATCGGGGCCAGGCGCTGTTTCAGCTCCGCATCCGTGCGGGCGGCCAGCACCACCTCGAACAACAGGTCGCGGTGGCGGCCTTCATAAAACCGCGCCCAGGCCTGTTCCAGCAGGGCGGCCATGGCTGCCGGCCCATCGGCGACCAAAGGAACAGTGGGGGTCAGGGTGCCGGCGCTGGCCACCGCTTCCCGCAGCAGCCCTTCCGCCGCCAGGGCCAGCATTTCCGCCTTGGTATCGAAATGGTGGGCCCAGGCGCCGCGCGATACGCCCGCTTTTTCCAGAATCACGGAAAGCGAGGCACCAGCATGGCCATGCTGGGCCAGTGAATCCAGCGTCGCCGCCACCAGCCTGCGCCGCATCTCCTCCCGCCGTTCCGGCTGGCTGCGCCTTGTTGCCCCCGCTTCCGACATTTTTTCCCGTGTCCAGACTGTTCATCCCCGTCAACATCATTGCCATGCCGCACCACCCGATGTAAAAACAAACCAATCGGTCTGTTTTTTAAAGGCCGTTATCAGGGAGGAACCGCGACATGACCCGGCTGGCCCGCACCATGGCGTTCTACGCCGCCTATCACCAGCACCCGCACAACCGGCTGACCCATTATTTCGGCGTGCCGATCATCGTCTTCTCGCTGATCCTTGCTGCCTCCTACGCCCGGTTCGACATTGCGGGCATGGATGTCAGCCTGGGCATGATCCTGGTGGCGGGGCTGGCACTCTACTACCTGACGCTGGATCTGCTGATCGGGGCCGCCCTGGCTGTGGTGGCCATTCCCGTGGTTTGGCTGGCCGATCAGGTCAGCCGCATGGATGGCGTCACCGCCGCGAGCATCGGCGTGGTGGCCTTTGTCGGCGGCTGGGCCATCCAGTTGCTGGGGCACAAGTTCGAAGGCAACAAACCGGCCCTGACTGCCAATATCCTGCAGATCTTCATGGCGCCCCTGTTCTTGATGGCGGAAGCCTTCTTCGCCTTCGGTTTCGCCAAGAATATCGAAGCGGAGGTGGATCAACTGGTGCGGTCCGGCATTGCGGGCCCTGCGGCGCGGGGCCATGCCGGCCACCATCCGGCCTGACCGGATGACGGGTTGGTACTTGGCGCCCGACCGCCGCATTCTGGTGGCCGGGGCGGGATCGGTCGGCTGCCATGCCGGTGGCTGTCTGGCGCGGGCGGGTCTGCCGGTGACCCTGTTATTGCGCCCATCCCTGGCCGAACGGTTGGCGGGTGGGCTGCACCTGTCCGACCTGGACGGGGCCGACTGGCATCTGCCCCCCGGCATGGTCAGGCTGGCAACCGATGCGGCAGAGGCCATGGCCGACGCCGGGCTGGTGCTGGTGACGGTGAAGGGCGGGGATACGGACAATATCGGCCATCTGCTCGCCGCCTTCGCCCCCGCCGATGCCCCGGTGATCAGCCTGCAGAACGGCATCGGCAATGCCGAACGGCTGTCGGCATTGCTGCCGGGGCGGCGGGTGCTGGCGGGCATGGTGCCTTTCAACATCGTGCAGATGCCGATTGGCCGCTTCCATCGCGGCACATCCGGCACGGTGATGCTGGCCGATGATCTGCCGGGGCTGGCACCCATGCTGAACGTGCCCGGCTGGCCGGTGGCGGGCCGCGCGGACATGGATGCCGTGCTCTGGGGCAAATTATTGCTGAACCTGAATAACGGCCTGAACGCCCTGTCCGGCCTGCCCCTGGTGCAGCAGGTGGCGGATCGGCGCTGGCGCTGCCTGCTGGCCGCCCAGATGGCGGAGGCGCTTGGCCTGCTGCGTCAGGCGGGCATCCGCCCGGCCAGGGTCAGGGTGAAGCCGGCCCTGCTGCCCCATATACTGCGCCTGCCGGACTGGCTGTTCCGCCGGCTGGCAGCATTCATGTTGCGCATGGACCCGCTGGCCCGATCTTCCATGTGGGAGGATCTGCAGCGCGGCCGGATGACGGAGATCGACCGCCTGCAAGGTGCGGTGCTGGCCCTGGCGCAACGGTCAGGGTGCGATCCGTCCCTTTCCGCCCCCACCTGCACCCGTGTCCTGGCGCTGGTGCGGCAGGCGGAACGGGCAGGTGCGGGCTCCCCCAATCTGTCGCCCGATACGGTGACCGGTTCAGCCCCCCCTGTCCGATAACGGCGCTGGCTTCCGGCTTGACCACAGTGACCAGACCACGCATAAACCATCCGATATCGGAATTATTGTGCTTGTGGTGATTTAAATGGCCCGCCTTCTTGTTTGCATCCTGCTGGTGATGGGCACCCTGCTGGGCATAGCCGGTGTGGATCTGGTGCTGCCCGCCCTGCCGGAAATGGCGTTATGGCCTGATGGCGGGGTGGCCAAGGCACAGTTGGTGATCGCCGCCTATATCGGCGGTACGGCGGCGGGGCTGCTGTTATTCGGCAGCCTGGGGACGCGGGTGGACCGGCGCTGGCTGCTGCTATTTTCCATCCTGTCGCAACTGGTGTTGTCGCTGGCCTGTGCGGTGGTGGAAAATCTGAACCTGCTGATCGCTTTGCGCCTGCTGCAAGGGTTGCTGGGCGGGGCACCAGCGGTGTTCGCACCGGGCATGATCCGCCGTCTGTTCGATGAAAAGGGGGCGATGCGCGCCCTGGGGGCCCTGGGCAGCATCGAATCGCTGGCCCCCGCCCTGGCCCCCCTGGCGGGGGCCGGGCTGGTGGCGTTGGGCGGCTGGCGGCTGCCTTTTCTGGTGACGGGTGGGTTGGCGGTGCTGGTGGCGGTCTGCCTGTTCGCCGGGCGCGGGCTGCTGCCGGCAGGACCGGCACCGCGCACGCTGGGATCCTATCCCCGGCTGCTGAGCGATCCGGTGTTTCTGCGCTATGCCCTGTCACAATCGCTGCTGCTGGGCGGGTTGCTGGTGGTGGTGTTCAGCGCCCCCGTCGTCATCACCCGCGCCATGGGCGGGGAGATGGGGGATTTCATTGTGATGCAGATGATCGGCGTCACCCTGTTCATCCTCTGCGCCAATCTGGCGGGACCGCTGGCGGGACGGTTCGGGGCGGAACGGCTGATCCTGGTGGGCACGCTGTCAGCCTTGGTTTCAGCATTGCTGCTGCTGGCTTATGCGCTGACGGGCGGAAATAACCCCCATCTGCTGCCGCTGCTGCTGGCGCCGATGAATATCGGGCTGGGCCTGCGCGGGCCGCCGGGCTTCCTGCGCGCGGTAATGGCGGGGCGGGGGGACGATGATCGGGCGTCCGCCCTGGTCATCCTGGCCATCACCCTGTTCGCCGCCGCCAGCACCGCCATTGTGGCCCCCTTCCTGGACCAGGGGCTGATAATGCTCGCGGTTGGTGCCTTGGTGATGCAACTGGCCGCCACCGGCAGCCTGCTGGCCCTGCCGCCCCTGCCGGCGAACGGGCCAGCCCCTGTAACCGTCTGAACCCGCCCTTTCGGGGTGGTTGCGCGGGGGATGGCGGGGCGGCACACTGGCTGACGGAACAGGCAACAGGCCCTTGAAGAATATGATGGCAGGATGGCGGATCGGCGGGCGCGGCGATGGCAATGATGCCGCAACCGCCGAAGGGGAATTGCCCGGCGGGCTGGCCCGGCAACTGACGGATTGGCAGGGGGTCGGGCTGATCGATGCCGATACCGCCGCCCGCATTGCTGCGTTTGAGGCGGCACGCCACCGGCCCCGCTTGCCGGCGGCCCTGGCCATCCTGGGCTTTTTCACCATGGCGCTGGGCATCATCGCCATCATCGCCGCCAATTGGGATGCCATCCCCATCGGCCTGCGCCTGGGCCTGCATGTGGCCCTGAATCTGGGGCTGGGGGCTGCTGCCTGGCTTTGGCGGGGACAGGGGGCGGCCAAGGGCATGCCGCGGTTCCGGCTGGAAGGGGCCTTGCTGCTGCTGTCGCTCTCCACCCTGGCCCTGATCGCCCATATCGGGCAGAGCTTCCATTTACAGGGTGATCTGGCGGGGCTGTTGCGCGGCTGGCTGCTGCTCGTCACGCCCTTCACCCTGATGGCGGTGCGGGCCCCCCTGCATCGCTCCCTATGGCTCAGTGGGCTGGTGGCCTGGCTGTCGGCGGAACTGTCGGATTACTGGTTGACCTTGCATGAATGGCGCCTGTCCGGCACGGCGGTGATGCTGGCCTTCGCCCTGCTCTATGCCGCCCGTGCCCTGTCGCCACCGCTTGATCCTGCCTGGGCACGGCATATCGGTCGGGCGGCGGTGGCCACGCTGGTGGCGGCCACCAGCTTTGTGCTGCTGGTGCTGCGCCTGCTGCTGGATGCCGTGCCACCGCCGGCTGTTGTTAATGATGCCACCATTGCCGCCATCGTCGGCTTTGTCGCCATCGGGGGCGCACATCTGCTCTGCCCGGTGGACCGTGCGGGCACGCGCCGGCTGTTCGGGCTGGCCTTGGCCCTGTCGCCGGGGCTGGCGGTGCTGCCCTTCATCCTCAGCCAGTCGCCCTCTGCCATCGTCACCGGCGTGCTGTTCTGCCTTTACTGGGTGGCGCTTGGCAAGCTGGCGCTGGATGCGCAGCGGCCCGGCTTCTTCAAGCTGGCGGTGGCGCTGATCGCGCTTCGCGTCTTCGTCTTCTATCTGGAGGCAACGGGCGGCCTGCTGGCCACCGGCTTCGGTCTGCTGGCCGGTGGGGCGGTGCTGCTGGCCCTGGCACTGGGGGCGCGGCGGATCATGGCCTGGGGTACGGATAAGGTGACGGAGGATGCGCCATGAAGACCGAAATATCCCGCTCGGCGTTGATCCTGCTGGCTGCCTTGCTGTTGCCCACACTGGCGCTGGCCGGCTGGGCCGGGTTGATCGCCACGCGGCAGGCCGGCGCCCCCAGCACACGGGTGGAAATCCAGGGTTTCGACCCGCGCGACCTGTTGCGCGGCCATTACCTGCAGGCCCAACTGACGCTGGGCTTGCCGGCAGGCGATGCACCCGATTGCGTCTGTGTGGAGCCGGAAAATGGCGCGCCGGGGCAGCCCGCCACCAGGCCCCTGCCCTCCTGCCAGCCGCAGGATGTGGGATCGTGCCGCCATCCCCTGGCTGATCCGCTGCGGGTGTTGCGCATCTATGTGCCGCAGGAAAAGGCGGCGGACCTGGAAAGGCGGCTGCGGAAGGGGGAACAGACGCTCTCCGTCGCCGTGCATTTCCAGGGGGAGGGGCGGATCGGGATCAGCGATCTTCAGGTGGACGGCGTGCCCGTTGCCGATATCAAAGGGGATGAATGATGGTGTTTGAAGGCAGGCTGGTGCGGCTGGCCGTGGTGCCCGATCTGGTGGCGGAATTCCTGGAACGGGTATCCGCCAATGTGGCGGGCAGCCGCCAGGAACCGCAGAACATTACCTTCGGTCTGGCCCGCAGCCCGGAGGAGGAAACGGGGCCGGATGACCCCGCTGTTTTCTATGTGTGGGAGGAGTTCAAGGGCGAGGACGCTTTCGCCCACCACCACGGGACAGCGCATTTCCAGGCTTTCCGGACTTGGGCGGAGGGCCAGCAGCAGGCCGGGCGGATCGCGGTGCGCCGGCTGGTGACGCAGCCTTTGCTGCGGGACTGACCGGTTCGGGCCGGGGCGGGGGCGGCGGGTTCAGCATGCTTAAGTCTTCATCGCCCCAGCCGCAGGCCAGCAGGGCGGCGCGCATATGCGGCGGCACCGGGGCCGTCACCGTCACCGGGTCTTTCGTCGCCTGGATGGGCACGGTGATGGCGCGTGACAGCAGGTGCAGCGCCACGCCCGTGCCATCTGGCCGCCCGCCATAGATCGGGTCGCCCAGCACCGGGCAGCCCAGCGACTGGGTATGCACGCGGATCTGGTGGGTGCGCCCGGTTTTCGGGTTCAGTTCCAGCCAGGCGATCGGGCCGACGCCCGGCAATTCGCCGCGCCCGCGCACCCGCCAGATGGTGACGCTGGGCTGGCCGTTTTCCCGGTCGCCAACCATGCGCCAGCCGCGCTTGGCATCGCTGATCTTGTTCAGGGCCAGGTCGATCTTACCGCTATTATCCGCCGGCTGGCCGGCCACCACCGCCCAATAGGTTTTCGCCACCCGCCCTTCCTGGAACAGGATGCCCAGCTTGCGCAACGCCTTGGGATGGCGACCCAGCACCAGACAGCCAGCGGTATCCCGGTCCAGCCGGTGGGCCAGCGACGGCGGGTTGGGAAAGCCGAAGCGCAAGCCATCGAAATGGCTTTCCAGATTATCCCCGCCACCCGGCCCGGCATGGACGGGAATGCCGGCGGGCTTGTCCAGCACCAGCATCAACCCATCGCGGTACAGCAGGCGGGCCAGCAATTCTTCCTCGGTCATCATCATCCGGCAGGGTTCGGGGGTATGGTTTTCCGTCTAGCACGGGCAGGATGTCGTCTCCATCGGTCATTCAGCAAGGGTCATCCCAAGGGGCATTTTCCATGCTCCTTGGGATACGATGTTGAAGCTGTCCGAAAACCCGTCAAAATCCCCAGATCGCATGGTCAGGGATAAAACAGCTTGAAACCCCTAAACAGCATGGGAAAGATAGTTGCCGAGAGAGTGGGCATGAACCGGAAACCGCTACGGACTGCTGCCGGTGCTGCACGCGGCATCGCCTTGTTGCTGGCGCTGCTGGCGGGCGGCTGCATTCCGGGCCCGGCCCCCGAACCGATGGTTTGTGCGGGGCTGGATGAATGCCGCATGGCCGACCCTTGCGTGGATATCCGCCGCGCCGGGGTGGCGGCGGGCAAGGTACCCTTTGCCAATCGCCCGGCCATGGCGGTCGCCTTCGATCATGCCTGCCAGGGCAGCACCATGGGCGCCTTCCTGATGGCGGACGCCTTCGACCATGGCAGCGGCGGGGTGCGGGTCAATCCTGATCTGGCGGCACGCTTCTACCGGCTGGCCGCCACGCCACCGGCGGTCCCCAAACCGGGCCTGCCCCTGCCGCCGCGGGAACCACCACTGGCAGAAGCGGCCTATCGCCTGGGTCTGATGCATTGGGAAGGGCGCGGCGTGCCGCAGGATCTTGCAGCCGCCCGCATCTGGCTGTCACGCGCAGCCAGCGCCGGGCACGAACAGGCGAAACGGGCTTTACAGGGGCTGGCCCCGGCGTCGGGGGAGGCATCCGCCCCCTGATTGAACCAGTCACAGAATATTCATCGACCGAACACCCGGTAGCAAAACAAACAAACCGGGTGATTGACCCATGTCATCGCCTTACCATCGGCGGGGTTTATGGTGCGGCCATGATCTGTCAGCATCACCCGCACCGTCTTGTCCAGACGATGGGTTTGCCAGTGAGAAGGAACGCCCGATGACGATCCGCAACCTGGACCGGCTGTTCAAGCCGACCTCCATCGCCCTGATCGGGGCCAGCCGCCGCGACCGTTCGGTTGGCAAGGTGATTGCCCGCAACCTGTTCAATGCCGGGTTCGAAGGGCCAGTGATGCCGGTGAACCCGCGGGAGGCCAGCATCGAAGGCGTGCTGGCCTATAAATCCGTCGCCGACCTGCCGGTGGTGCCCGATCTGGCTGTCATCGCCACCCCGCCCGCCACCGTGCCCGGCGTGATCGCCGAACTGGGTGCCAGGGGCACCAAGGCCGCCGTCGTCATCACCGCTGGCTTTGGGGAGATGGGGGAGGAAGGGCGCAAGCTGCAACAGGCGGTGCTGGACGCCGCCCGCCCGCACCTGCTGCGCGTCATCGGGCCGAACTGCCTGGGCATCATGGTGCCGGGCCAGGGGTTGAATGCCAGTTTCTGCCATGTGCCGCCGCTGAAGGGCGATATCGCGCTGGTGGCCCAGTCGGGTGCCATCGTTACCTCGGTGGTGGATTGGGCCACGCCGCGCGGCATCGGCTTTTCGCACCTGATCTCGCTGGGTGCCATGTCGGACGTGGATTTCGGCGACATGCTGGATTATCTGGCCCAGGATGCCGGGGTGCGTGCCATCCTTTTATACGTGGAAGCCATCACCAGTGCGCGCAAATTCATGTCGGCGGCCCGTGCCGCCGCCCGTTCCAAGCCGGTGATCGTCATCAAGGCCGGCCGCAGCGAGGAAGGTTCGCGCGCCGCCTCGTCCCATACCGGTGCGCTGGCCGGGGCCGATGCCGTCTATGATGCCGCCTTCCGCCGCGCGGGCATGTTGCGGGTGGGCGAATTGGACGAGTTGTTCTCCGCCGTGGAGACGTTGGCCACCGGCGTGCATATCAAGGGCGACCGGCTGGCCATCCTGACCAATGGCGGCGGTGTCGGCGTGCTGGCCACCGATGCCCTGATTGATGGCGGTGGCAAGCTGGCGCAATTGTCGCCGGAAACGCTGGAAAAGCTGAACAAGGTGCTGCCGCCGACCTGGAGCCATGGCAACCCGGTGGATATTATCGGCGATGCCGACGGCAAGCGCTATGCCGATGCGCTGAACATCCTGATGGAAGATCGCGGCTGTGATGCCGTGCTGGTGCTGAACTGCCCGACGGCGGTGGCGGACGGGCGCGATGCCGCCCAGGCCGTGGTGGCCGCCGCGCTGGCCCGCAACCAGCGGGGCGGTGGCGATCGCAAGGTGCCGATCCTGACCAACTGGCTGGGCGAACAGCAGGCGGCACCGGCGCGCAAGCTGTTCGATGCTGCGCGCATCCCCAATTACCACACGCCCAATCAGGCGGTAACCGCCTTCCTGCATCTGGTGCGCTATCAGCGCAACCAGGAATTGTTGATGGAAACGCCGGCCAGCGCGCCCGAACAGTTCGATGTGGATATGGTGGCCGCCCGCGCCCCCATTGATGCCGCCCTGAAGGAAGGGCGACCCTGGTTGTCGGAATATGAGGCGAAGGAGGTGCTGCGCGCCTATGGCATCCCCTGCGTGCAGACCGTCATCGCCAGCAGCCCGGCAGAGGCCGAACGGGCGGCCAAGCGGCTGGGCGGGCGCATCGCGCTGAAAATCCTGTCGCAGGACATCACCCATAAATCCGATGTGGGGGGCGTGGCGCTGAACCTGCTGCCGGCCCAGGTTTGGGCCGAGTCGGAGGCCATGCTGGAACGGGTGCGCAGCGTCTACCCGGAAGCCCGCATCGAAGGCTTCACCGTGCAGGAAATGGCGCACCGGCCGGGGGCCCATGAACTGATTGTCGGCATGGTGGATGACAGCCTGTTCGGGCCCATCATCCTGTTCGGTGCCGGTGGTACGTCGGTGGAGGTGGTGGGCGACAAGGCGCTGACCCTGGCCCCGCTGAACCTGAACCTGGCGCATGAGGCAATGGCCCGCACCCGCGTCTATAAGCTGTTGAAAGGGTACCGCAACCGCCCGGCGGCGGACCTGGACGCCATCGCCCTGTCCCTGACCAAGATCAGCCAGTTGGTGATCGATTTCCCTGAAATCGCCGAACTGGACATCAACCCGCTATTCGCGGATGAGACGGGTATCCTGGCCCTGGACGCCCGGATCCGCGTGGTGCCGGTCACCGAACAGGCCCGCCACCGGCTGGCCATCCGGGCATATCCCAAACGGCTGGAGCACAAGGTGACCATGCGCGACGGGCAGGAATTTCTGATCCGCCCGATCCGGCCGGAGGATGAGCCGCTGATCCATGATCAGGTGTCCCATACCAGCGTGGAGGATTTGCGCCTGCGTTTCTTCGCGCCGCTGCGCCGCCTGTCGCACCAGATGGCCGCGCGGTTGACGCAGATCGATTACGACCGCGAAATGGCCCTGGTCGCCATCCCCACCGGCATGATGGATGCCGATGGCAAGGGCCCCGTCTATGGCGTTGTCCGCATCACCGCCGATCCCAACAATGAGCGGGCGGAATATGCCGTGCTGGTGCGCAGCGACATGAAGGGCAAGGGGTTGGGATCGCTGCTGATGCGGGAAATCCTGGCCTATGCCAAGGATCGCGGCATCCATGAAGTGTTCGGGGAGGTGCTGCGGGAGAATGTCTCCATGCTGGGCCTCTGCCGCGAACTGGGCTTCGCCGCCCATGACAACCCCGATGACCATGGGATTGTTGAGGTGAGCGTGAAATTGCAGGGGGTTTGAGGGGACGTTTTTGGCGTTCCCTCTGCCTTTGCCCCTTTCCCCTTCTCCCCGTCATCCCGGCGATAAGCCGGGATGACGGGGAGAAAATGCCTTTCTGCAATAATCCCAAGCCATCAACGACGCCCCCTCCCCCCCATCCCCCATCGGTGGCATCATCGCCCGACAGCCCTGCCGGAGATGCCCCATGTCGCCCCTGTTCCTGCACCAATTCACCAGCCCCATCGGCACCATCCTGCTGGTGACGGATGATGCGGGCCAGTTGCGGGCGCTGGATTTCCTGGATTACCGGGAACGGATGGACAAGCTGCTGGTCCGGCATTACGGCCCCGTCACCCTGGCGGAGGCCCCCATCCCCGCCCCGCTGGCGCAGGCACTGGGGGACTATTTCGCCGGTGACCTGACGGCGCCGGACCGGGTGGCGGTGGCCACCAATGGCACGGATTTCCAGAAATCCGTCTGGCATTCCCTGCGCGCCATCCCCGCCGGGCAGACGGTGACGTACGGCGAGTTAGCCCGGCGGCTGGGCCAGCCCACGGCGATGCGGGCGGTGGGGCTGGCCAATGGGGCCAACCCGATCGGCATTGTCGTGCCCTGTCACCGGGTGGTCGGCGCCAATGGCACACTGACCGGCTATGCTGGCGGGTTGGAACGCAAGCGCTGGCTGCTGGCGCATGAATCCGCCGCGGGCCTGCCGCTGCTAGAGCAGATCGCGGAAAAGCGGCATCGCTTTGGAGCGTGAATCTGCGCGCTGAACAAGGAGTTAGAGCCGGGTGCGTTTCCGGTTAAACACATCCGGCTCTAACCCGGCATGGCAGCACCCGCCCCGCCGCCCCTTGACCGTGGGGCGGGGGCACGGCACCTAATCCGCCATCATGCCGCGCGACAAGCAGACCCCGCAAAAGACCCTGCGCCACCCCGCCGATCTGGCCGATCATGGGCTGGTGGCACCCACCGATGTTGCCGCCCTGGACCGGGTGGCGGCGCAATTCGCCGTGGCCGTGACGCCGGCCATGGCGGAGCGCATCGACCCGACAGACCCGGATGATCCGGTGGGCCGCCAGTTCCTGCCCGATGCGCGCGAATTGCAGGTGTCGGAACGGGAATTGGCCGACCCGATCGGGGATGAACCTTTCACGCCTGTCAAGGGCATCACCCACCGTTACCATGACCGGGTGCTGCTGAAACCGGTACATGCCTGCCCGGTCTATTGCCGGTTCTGCTTCCGCCGGGAAATGGTGGGGCCGGGGTCGGACGCGCTGGATGCGGGCGAACTGGATGCCGCCATCGCCTATATCCAGGGCAACCCGCAAATCTGGGAAGTCATCCTCACCGGTGGCGACCCGATGATCATGTCGCCCCGCCGCATGGGCGACCTGATCGCCCGGTTGAATGAAATCCCGCATCTGGGGCTGGTCCGCATCCATAGCCGCGTGCCGGTGGTCGATCCCGACCGCATCAATGCGGAAATGGTGGCCGCACTTAAGGGCGCGCGTATTCCCACCTGGGTGATGCTGCACGCCAACCATTGGCGGGAACTGGGCCCCGATCAGGTGGCATCCATCGGGCGGCTGGTGGATGCCGGCATCCCCATGCTGTCGCAAAGCGTGCTGCTGCGCGGGCTGAATGATGATGTGGCAACGCTGACCCGCACCTTCCGCGCCCTGATCAGCGCGCGGGTGAAGCCGCATTACCTGCATCATGGCGATCTGGCCAAGGGAACCAGCCATTTCCGCACCAGCGTGGCGGAAGGGCGGGAATTGATGCGGCAATTGCGCGGTGATGTGTCGGGCCTGTGCCAGCCCACCTATGTGCTGGATATACCGGGCGGCCATGGCAAGGTGCCGCTGACCCAGGATTATCTGACGTCCCAGGGCGAAGACGGCAACTGGCTGGTGGAAGACCCGCGCGGCAACCGGCATTCCTATCGGGGATAGACGGCCCTAAACCGTCTCATCCCCCGGATAGAAGGCATGGGTGAAGTACAGCCCGTCCGGCGGTGACGTCTGCCCGGCAGCGGCGCGATTGCGGGCGGCCAGGGCGGCGGAGACGTCATCGGCCGTCCAGCGCCCCTCCCCCACCAGTTTCAGGGTGCCCACCATGTTGCGCACCTGATGATGCAGGAAGGAACGCGCCCGCGCGATGATCTGCACTTCCTCCCCCACCCGGCTGACCGAGAGGTGGGAGAGGGTCTTCACCGGGCTCTGCGCCTGACAGAGCGACGCGCGGAAGCTGGTGAAATCGTGCTGACCGACCAGCCTTTGCGCCGCTTCATGCATCGCCCCTTCATCCAGCGGATGCAGCACCAGCCAGGCCTTGCCGGCATCCAGCGTCAAGGGCGCCCGGCGGTTGATGATGCGGTAGAGATAGGCCCGCCCGATGCAGGAAAAGCGGGCATGGAAATCGCCTTCCATCGCTTCGGCCTTCAGGATGGCGATCGGGTTGGGCTTCAAGTGGAAATTCAGCGCCTCGCGCAGCTTTTCCGCCGCCACGGACTTTTCCAGATCGAAACTGGCCACCATGGCCAGGGCATGCACGCCGCTGTCGGTGCGCCCGGCGGCATGGACGGTGACGGTTTCCTGACAGAAACGGCGGATCGCCACCTCCAGGCAGCCCTGCACGGAAGCGCCATGATCCTGCCGCTGCCAGCCGAAAAACGGCCTGCCATCGAACTCGACGGTGATTTTCCAGCGCTGTGCCATGATATCGGTCACGGACCTTCGAACGAACGGTCATGGCCCAGGCTGGGCACCATGCGCCGCGCCTCTGCCACCTTGTCCAGGTCCAGATCGGCAATGACATGGCCGACCCCTTCCCCGGCATCGGCCAGCACCTCGCCCCAGGGGCTGATGATCAGGGAATGGCCATAGGTGCCGCGCCCGCCATCATGCAGCCCCGTCTGGGCCGGGGCCAGCACGAAGCACCCCGTCTCAATGGCGCGGGCACGCAGCAGCACATGCCAATGTGCCCGGCCCGTGGGCACGGTGAAGGCGGCGGGCACAGTGATCAGGCTGGCCCCGGCCTTGGCCAGCGCCCGGAACAGATAGGCGAAGCGCACATCATAGCAGATGGACAGGCCCAGCCCGCCCCAGGGCGTGGGCGCCACCACGGCCCGTTCACCGGGCCGGTATGTCGCGCTTTCGCGGTAGCTTTCACCGCCGGCCAGATCGACATCGAACATGTGGATCTTGTCATAACGGGCGACGATATCGCCATTGGGGGCCACCACGAAGGCGCGATTGGCCACACGACCATCGTCCAGCAGACAACCCAGGGTGCCGGTCATGATCCAGGCGCCGGTTTCCCGCGCCAGATCGCGGAAGAAGGGTACACCGGGATGGCTTTCCTCCGGCCTTACCCGGGCCAGGATCTTCTCCCGCCCCTGGGCCATCAGGGAGACATTTTCCGGCAGGCAGACCAGTTCGGCCCCATCGGCCACGGCCCCGCGCACCAGGGCAGCGGCCTGGGCCAGATTGGGTTCGATCTCCGGCCCGGCATTGACCTGAATGATGGCGGCACGCAGCGTGTTGGGGCTGGTCATGATCCGATCACACCTCAGCCGGCCAGGCCCAGCAGACCATCCAGCTTGCCGGCCTTTTCCAGGGCATGGGTATCATCGCAGCCGCCAATATGCTGGCCATCGATGAAGACCTGCGGCACCGACGTGCGACCGCCGGCGCGTTCCACCATCTCATGGCGGCGGCGCGGCTGGGCGTCCACGTCGATCTCCTCGTAGCTGACGCCCTTGGCATCCAACAGCTTCTTGGCCCGCGCGCAGTAACCGCACCAGGGGCTGGTATAGATTTCGATCTTGGGCATCGGCTTCATCCGGCAATGGCAGGTGACACCAATATGACGATGCCGCCCGCCGCCGCAAAGCCCGTTACGCTGCAAAGCACCCTTTCGCCTGCGAACAACAATCCGACCGGATCACCCCGCCGCAAGGGCCCCACCCCCCGCCAGCGCCGGAGTGCCCGCATCATATTGGTGCAGCATGGCGGTCGCCATGTCCTGTTCCAGCGGCTTGGCATAATGGTAGCCCTGGGCCCGGTCACAGCCCATTTCCCGCAGCAGACTGGCCTGGGAGGGGTTTTCCACCCCTTCGGCCACCACCCCATATTCCATGATGCCGGCGATATGCAGGATGGCGCTGACCAGCGCCAGCCCCTTTTCGCTGCCTTCCATGCGGGTAACGAAACTGCGGTCGATCTTGATTGTATCAACCGGCAGTTCCTGCAGGTAGGCCAGCGAGGAATAGCCGGTGCCGAAATCATCGATGGCCAGCGCCACGCCCAGCGCCCGCAGGCTTTTCAACGCATCGGGGGCGGCCCCACCGCTGCCGATCAGCCCGCTTTCGGTGATTTCCAGATGCAGCCATTCCGGCCTGCAGCCCGTCATCTCCAGCACCCCCCGCACCCAGCGGGCAATGTCCAGGCGCGACGGGTCCAGCTGATAGGGCGACAGGTTGACGGAGATATAGATCGGCTCGTCCCGGTCCCGGTTCCAGCGCACGACCTGCCGGCAGGCCTGCACCAGGATATAATTGCCCAGCGGCACGATCAGGCCGGTTTCTTCCGCCACCGGCACAAAGATGGTGGGCGGAATCGGGCCGCGCTCCGCATCGGTCCAGCGAGCCAGCGCCTCGAACCCGGCCAGCCGCCCATCGGACAGGCGAATGATCGGCTGATAGACGACACGCACCCCGTCATTATCCTGGATAGCCTGACGCAGCCGGTCATACAGCTCGTGCCGCTCGGTCAGACGCGCGCGCATGGCAGCATCAAAGACGCGGCGCCCGCCGCCGCCCGATGCCTCCGCCTCGGCACTGGCGATTTCGGCATCGCGCAGCATTTCCGCCGCCGCCTCATCCTGGCCGCAATGGGTGACGACACCCAGGCTGCCGGTGACGAAAATGTCCCGCTCCTCCACCTGGAAGGAGGTGCGCAGGGCATCGCGTACCGCCGCCGCCAGCGCATCGATGCGGGCAGGCCCGTCCTCCACCAGCAGCACGGCGAACTCACCCGTGTCGATGCGGGCCAGCAGATCGCCCGCCGGCACCACAGCACGCAGGCGCTGGCCCACCACCGTCAGCAGCTGATCGGACGCCACCTCTCCCAGCGCTGCCTTGACATAGCGGAACCGGTCCAGGCCGATCACCGCAACGGCCACATCCATGCCCACCGTCAGCGCCTGCTCCAGCGCGCGGAGCAGATGGTCGCGGTTGGGCAGACCGGTGGTGCGGTCGAAATTGGCCAGTTTGTGCAGCTGCTGTTCGGTCTTGCGGCGATACAGTTCCGCATGGCGGTCGGCCAGCAGATGGTGCAGTTCCTGCGCCACCTCCAGTTCCACCCCCGACCAGCGGCGACCGGCAGGGCGCAGCAGCAGCAGGTGGCTGCCATGCAGGTCGATATCCAGCACGTCGGCCATGCCGATCTCGTCCTGATCCACCGATCCCGCTGCCCGTTCGATCCAGCGCAACCCGTCGCGCCGGCCCGTGGCCGCCGCATCCAGCAGGCGCAGCCAGTGCGCGGGTGAGGGGCCGCCCCCGCTGCTCCAGCTGCGGCCATCTATGCTGATGGCCATTTGTTCATGGGGCAGGATTTCACCCAGCACCGACCGGGCGGACGCGATACCATCGATCAGGTCCGTCTGTTCACGCAGCAGCCGGGCCAGCCGCGCCATCCCCCGGTTGCTGCGTGAACA
>Ga0209373_10000351_pt1 | contig 81905 bp, 69 predicted proteins | sample Higcelweek5metaG_FD_187173 | JGI IMG/M metagenome (GOLD analysis project Ga0209373, IMG submission 187173) | Freshwater pond sediment microbial communities from the University of Edinburgh, under environmental carbon perturbations - High... | ecosystem: Environmental > Aquatic > Freshwater >...
CCCGGCCAGCAGACCGAAGCCGCCATCGGCGTCGCCGTCCTCAACCGCATGAGCGATCAAGCACGCCCGAACTCCGTCCGCGCCGCCTGATCGAAGGTCGGGGCAGGCTTCGGTGCGTTCGCGCACAGCTCGCTGCACCAACACCGTTCAACGGCCATCAGGGAGATGTTTGGGTATCTTCTGATAAGCCGCGTCTCGCTTGGTCTGGAGTGCGAGCGCCTCCCGCTGCGCAATCTGGGCTTCCAGGGTGGTGAGGCGCCAACACCCAGGCGCGTGACAATCAGCTCAATCGATCAGTTTGCCGTCCTTGAAGAAGGGGTGGGGGCCATCAAAGGCGCCGATGGCGGCGGTGTGGCTGACGACGCCGGTTTCGGCGCGCCACGCGTGGATCTGGTAGCCCGGAGGCTCCATCACGAAGGCCGAGGGCGCCTCGTCGCGCAGGTCGAGCGCCACTTGGTGCGCGGTGGACGGCGCGGTGGACGCCAGCGTGCCGGCCCAGCGGACCTGAATCGGTCGGTGCAGATGGCCGCACAACACCCGCTCCACCTGCGGGTGGCGACGGATCACCGCCGCCTGCGCCGCCGCCCCGGTCAGGCCGAGCCGGTCCATGTGGCCGATGCCGGTTGCGAAGGGCGGGTGGTGCTGGAAGACGATGGTCGGGCGGTCGGGCTGTTCGGACAAGCGGGCGTCGAGCCAAGACAGCCGTTCCGCGCACAGTTCGCCGGCGCCCGAGCCGGGCAGCACCGTGTCCAGCCCAATCAGGCGGACCGGCCAATCCTCCACCGTGTACTGGAAGAAGGGATTGCCGTTGACGCGCGCCGCCAGTTCGGGAAAGGCGCGGGCGAGACCAGCTCGCTCGTCATGGTTGCCAGCCACGGGGAAGAGCGGCGCCCGCAGGGGGTGGAGCAGCTCTGTCAGTCGGTCATATTCGTCGGCGCCGCCGCTGTCCACCAGATCGCCGGTCAGCAGCACGAGGTCGGGCGCCGGGACCAGCGCCCCGATGGCCGCGACGGCGCGTTCGAGGAACAGGGCGGTGTCGACCCGACCATAGGCGAGGCGACCTTGCGGCTTGATGTGGGTGTCGGTGATCTGGACAATGAGCATGGGGGCGCCCGAAGGTCAAAAATGAAAGGTTGAAGCCGAGAACGCTCAAGGCTGGGGAAGGTTCAGAAGCCGGGACGGGTCGAGGCGCAGCCCCACCCGGTCGCCGCGCGCCAGCCCGCTGCGGCTGGCGGCGTCCACCGTCAGGGGCGGGCCATCGCCGGTCTCCACCACCAGCCGGGTGCGGTCGCCAAGGAAGACGGCGGCGGCGACGAGGCCGTCGAGATGCGTGTCCTCTCCCCCCTCGGCGGCGAGCGCGATGTCCTCCGGTCGGATCAGAAGCTCGACCAGCCCGTCCGGCCCGCTCCAGGGAAAGGCGCCGCGACCGAGCCGCAACGCGCCGGACTGCGCCTGACCGCTCACACGGTTCATGGCGCCGATGAAATCGGCGACGAAGCCGTCGGTCGGGTGATGGTAGATGTCGCGCGGCGTGCCGATCTGGGCGACGCGCCCCTTCGCCATCACCACGATGCGGTCGCCCAACGCCATCGCCTCGCCCTGATCGTGGGTGACGTAGACGGCGGTGACGCCCAACCCCCGCAAAAGCCGGTCGATGTCCAGCCGCAGGCTGTCGCGCAGCTTGGCGTCGAGCGCCGTCAGCGGCTCGTCCAGCAGCAGCACGCGCGGGCGAACCACCAGCGCGCGGGCCAGCGCCACCCGCTGCCGCTGCCCGCCCGACAACTGATCGACGCGGCGCCCGGCGAACGCGCCGAGATGCATCAGATCCAGCATCTCCTCCACCCGCCGCTCGCGGTCGGCGTGTTCGACGCGGCGGACCTTCAGGCCGTAAGCGACGTTCTCCGCCACGCTCATGTTGGGGAACAGGGCGTAGCTTTGGAACACCATGCCGACGTTGCGCCGCTCGATGGGAAGCGCGGTCACGTCCTCCTCGCCGAACCAGACGCGCCCGCCGGGGTCGGGGCTTTCCAGCCCGGCGATCATGCGCAGCGTCGTCGTCTTGCCGCAGCCGGACGGGCCGAGAAAGACGATGGTCTCGCCGCCCCGGATGGTCAGATCCAGCGGCTCCAGCGCGCGGCTGCCGCCGGGGAAAATCTTGCCGCAGGATTCCAAGCGGATTGGAACGGCGTCGAGGTGGAAGCGGTCGGTCATGGTCAAGGTCTCACGGTGCGGAACGGTCGTGGCGGGCGAGCCACTGAAGCAGGATCAGGCTGGGCACGATCATGATGAAGAAGACCAGGGTGTAGGCGCTGCCGATCTCGATCCGCAGCGAGGCGTAGCTGTCCGCCAGCCCGACCGGCAGCGTCTTGGTCATCGGCGTGTGGAGCAGCCATGTCAGGTTGAACTCGCCGACCGACAAGGTCAGCACCATCAACGAACCGGCGAGAATGCCGGAGCGGCAGTTGGGCAGCACCACGCTGAAGAAGCGCCGGGCGAATCCCGCCCCCAGACTGGCCGCCCCTTCCTCCAACGTCTTCAAATCAATGGAGGTCATCACCGCCAGCACGGCGCGCACCATGAAGGGCAAGGTGAACAGGACATGGCCGATCAAGATGAAGAGCCAGCTTCGCCGCAGATCGCCGACGCCGCCATAGGTGACGATCAGCGCCAGCGCGGTGGCGAGGCCGGGGACCGCCACCGGCATCATCAGCAACTCCTCCACCGCTCGGGCGACCGCCCCCTGCCGACGGGCCAGCGCGTAGGCGGCGGGAACCCCCAGCAGCAGCGTGCAGCCCAGGCAGGCGAAGGCGATGCGCAAAGAGAGGAAGATCGTGTCGGCGTAAAGCCGCCACACCTCCTCAACCCAGCGCAGGGTCAGGCCGCTTTTGATGCCGACGAAGTAATTGGCGGTGACGCCAGCCAGCATCGACATCGCCACGGGCGCCATCAGCAAGGCGCAGACGAGAAGGGTGAAGACCAACTGCGCCCAAAAGGAGAGGCCGCGTCGGGAAAGCGTCATGGTCGTCATCGCCGTCACCCCGCCGCCGCGACGGAGGAACCGGCGAAGCTGCGGGCCAGCGCCAGCGCCGCCCAGGTGATGAGGCCAAGCAGAAAGCTGAGCGCCGCCGCCGTGGCGATGTTCGCCTGGAGCGTGAATTCGGTGTAGATGGTCATGGGCAGCACGTTGATCCGGGTGGCGAGCGTGAAGGCGGTGCCGAAGGCGCCCATGGAGGTCGCGAAGGCGATGGCGCCCGCCGACAGCAGCGCCGGTTTCAGGGCTGGCAGGATCACGTCGGCGACCACCCGCCAGGGCGACGCCCCCAGCGAGCGCGCCGCCTCCTCCAGCCGGGGGTCGAGCTTTTCCGCCGCCGCCATCACGGTCAGGATGACGCGCGGGATCGAGAAATAGACATAGCCCAGGAACAGCCCGGTCATTGAATAGGCGAAGACCAGTTTGGATCCGGTCAGCGCCTGGGTGACGGCGCCGATCAACCCCTGGCGTCCGGCCATCATGATGACCATGAAGCCGATCACCACGCCGGGGAAGGCCAGCGGGAAGGTCAGCATGGCGACCAGAATCGCGTGGCCGGGAAAGTGGTGGCGCACCAGGAACAGCCCGGCCACGGTCGACACGGCGAGCGTCACGGCGGTGACGCCCGCCGACAGCAAAAGCGTCGCGACCAGGCTGTCCAGATGGTTGCGGTTGGTCAGGATGGTGGCGTAGACAGCCCAGCCCTCGTCCCCACCGCCGCCGATGACGAACAGACGGGCCAGCGGCAGCAGGAAGAAGGCGGCGAACAGCGCGGCGGTCGGGGCCAGCAAGGCGGCCAACCGCAGGGAGTCCCGCGACTGGGGATCGAGCCGGGCCGTCACGCTCACTTCACGTCCGCCTGATAGCGGGTCATGAAGCCCTTCTGCGCCTCGGCCATCCGGGCGAGATCGACGGGCTTGGCGCGGGCGTAGTCCGAAGCGGGCAGGAATTTGGCGGCGACGTCGGGCGGCATGGCGACGGCGCGCACCGGACGCATGAAGGCGTTCGCCCACAGCGCCTGGCCCTTGTCGGACAGCACATAGTCCAGCACCTTCTTGCCGTTCTCCGGGTTGGGGCTGTTCTTGACCAGGGCCATGACGTAGGGAACGGAGACCGATCCCTCCGCCGGGATGACGAAGGCGGTCGGCGCCTTGTCGGTGTTCTTGGCGCGGTAGGCGTTGAAATCGTAATCGATCAGGATCGGAATCTCACCGGACAGGACGCGGGCGTAGGAGGTCTGCTTGGGCACGATGGGCTGGTTCTTCTGGAGCGCCTGGAACCAGCCGATCGCCTTGTCGAAGTTGGCGTAGTCGCCGCCCAGCGCCAGATTGACCGCCACCGCGCCGACATAGCCGACGGCGGCGCTGGTCGGGTCGAGGTAGCCGACCATCCCGGCATAGTCGGGCTTCAGCAGGTCGGCCCAGCTCTGCGGAACCGGCTTGCCGCCCAACGCCTCGGTGTTGACGAAGAAGCCCAGCGTGCCGGAGTGGATGGCGAACCAAGACCCGTCCGGGTCCTTCATGTCGGCCGGGATCTGGTCCCAAACCGCCGGTTTGTAAGGCGTGATGACCCCGGCCGCCTTGGTCTGGATGCCCGCCGGGCCGCCGAGATAGACGACGTCGGCCACCGGCTTGTCCTTTTCCGCGATCATGGCGGCGAGCGCTTGGCCGGAGTTCTTGTTGTCGAACGGCACGGCGATGCCGAGATCATCCTTGATCGCCTTGAGCTGGGCTGCCCAGTCGGCCCATTCCGGCGGGCAATTGTAGCAGATGGCGGTCTGTTGGGCAGTCGCAGCAGCAGCCGGGGCCGGAGCGACGATGGTGGAGGCGATGGCGGCCAGGGCAGCGACGCCGAGAACAAACGGTTTGAGCATGATGTCTGGTCTTTCCGTTCAGAATGAGAGGGGCCGTTCAGAGTGAGGGGGCGCTTAGGATTTGGGGGTGGGATTGGCGGCGGGCGCCAGCGGGGCCGGGCCGAGGGATTCGCCCATGCGAAGCTCGAAGGGCAGCGTGATGACGGCGCCTTGCGGTTCGTGGAAAAATCCCGCCCGCAGGGTCTCGAAGGCGGCGCGGCCCATCGCGCGGGCCGGTTGCACCAGCGTGGCGAGGCTGGGCGAGACCAGAGTCCCGACCTCGATCCCATCAAAGCCGCAGACCGAGACGTCGCCCGGAACCGACAGGCCAAGGTCACGGATGGCGCGGATGGTGGCCAGCGCCAGAAGATCGTTGGAAGCGAACAGCGCGGTCGGGCGGTCCGCGCCGGTCAGATGGGGGGCGAGGCGCGTGGCCAGCCGGGTGTCGGTGAAATCCACTTCGATCACCGGCCCGGCGGGCAGCCCGGCGGCGGCGAGCGCGGCGAGCCAACCGGCGTGACGGCGGCACGAGCGGTCGGAATGCAGGAAGCGCCCGGCGACCATGCCGATGCGGTGGTGGCCAAGCGCCGTCATCCGCTCGACGATCGCCCGCGCCGCCGCGACGTTGTCCACCGACACATGGGCGCGCCCGGAGGTCAGCGGCTGGTTGTAGACCAGAACATAGGGGGTCTGCGCCGCGTCGAGCGTGTCGAGCGAGGCGCTGCGGTCGGCGTCGGCGACGGTCAGCGCCAGCCCGTCCACCCGGTTGGACAGCAGGCTTTCGATGGCCCGCGCCTCGCGGTCGGGGCTGTAGTCCGTCGAGGCGATGAGGACGCTGTAGCCAGCTTCGTCCGCCGCGTCCTGGATGCCGGCGACGCTCTCGGCGAAAACGGGATTCGAGAGCGATGGGATCAGCACGCCGACCGTGCGCGTGCGCGCCGCCTTCAAGCTGCGCCCGATGGTGCTGGGACGGAAGGTCAGGGCGGCCACCGCCAGACGCACCTTTTCGGCGGTTTCCGGCGTGGTGACGCCGCTGCCGTTCAGCACGCGGGAAACCGTGGCGATCGACACGCCCGCCTTCGCCGCCACATCCCGTATCGTCGCCGTCCGCGCCATCGTCCTAATCCACCGTTCTTGTTCGGGCGGCAGGATGCGTGTGGGCTGTTTCAACCGTGTGACGCAATGAAAACGGTTCCATGAAGATTGAAAACGTTTTCATTGCGCCATGCGTAGACCAGGAGCGCGTGGGGGCGGCGTTGGAGGGCGTTGGTTCAGAAATGGGACGATGTCGCGCTGGCGAATGGCGGCCCGACGAGACCTTGGCCTTCCCCGCAAAGGTCGCCGCCATGCTCTCGTTCGCCTGCCGCTTCCAGGCTGCGATCATCGTCTGATAGGCCCATGCTTCGCCGACAACTCCGCCAGCGTGTGTTCGCCTTTGATGGCCTCCAGCGCGACCTTCACCTTGAAGGCCAACGTGTACCGCTTGGGTGCTCGGTGTCGTCTTCGACGAGGACCGCGCCCGACTCGACATCTCCGTCCACCGAAAGCGCAAACGGTCAGGATGGTCCAACGAATTCGTCCGATCCATCATTGGCCAAATGCGATGACCCTGTGATGGGACCGCTTGCGCCTTGACAGATGCAAATGGCGATGGCCTTGCTTTTCTTGACGGTTCGATTTGAGTGGGTTCGATGTCCGACGCCATCGGGGACACGTCCCCTGCCCTGCGCTTCGACAGCCTGGAGATGCCGACCGAGGAAGGTTTCTGGCGCTGGCGCGACCAGATGTCGCCGATCTTCGACGTCGGCGTCTCCAGGGATGCCGTCGGGTCGTTTCGCGGAAGCCTGCACACCTATCATCTGGGCAGCGTGCTGCTCGGCCGCTGCACCACGGTGACGCAGTCCTTTGACCGCAGCCAACAGTTGATCGCCCGCAGCGGCATCGACCATTATCTGGTCCAGTTGCAGCGCCAGGGAAGATCCCGGGGCGTGATGGGACGGCGCGAGGTCGATGTCGGGCCGGGTGACGTCTGCATCCTGGATCTGGCGCAGACCATCCACACCGTCGATAACGACATCGACAGCTTGACCCTCTGCCTGCCGCGAGAAATGCTGGCCCCGCTGGTGAACGCTCCGGACGAGTTGCACGGGTTGGGGCTGCCGGGCGGCAGCCCTCTCGGCGCCTTGCTGTCCGCCCATGTCCGCTCGCTCTACAGGGCGGCGGAGGCCTTGTCGCCGCGCGACGCCCTGACGGTGACGCGGGGGACCGCCGCCCTCGTCGCTGGCTGCCTGGGGCCGACCATCGACGCGCTCGATCTCGTCCGGCCGCAGATGCAGGCATCGCGCATGGCCGCGATCAAACGCTACATCGACATGTGCTTGGGCGATCCGGATTTCGGCGCGGCTCAGATCGCCGAAGCGTTCGGCGTCTCGCGCCCGACCCTGTACCGGCTGTTCGAGCCGCTGGGCGGTGTCGCCGCCTATATCCTGCGGCGGCGGCTCGACCGCAGTTTGGCGGATCTGACCTCCTCGCGCAGGCGTCGGCGCGTCGCCGACATCGCCCACCGCTGGGGCTTCCGGTCGGAGGCGGCGTTCAGCCGCGCCTTCAGGGCGGCCTTCGGAATGACCCCACGCGACGTGCGAAGCAGCAGGCAGGGATTGCGGTCTTCGGCTGCCGGTTCGACCGATGCCTTCAAGCGCTGGTTCCACGAACTGGCGATTCTGTAAAGCTCGGACAAGGCGCTGGGGACCTTGTGGTGTTGGTGCAGCGAGGGGCGTGCGGGCGCACCGAAGCCCGACCCGTCTTTCGATCAGGCGCTACGGACAGAGTTCGGGCGTGCTTGATCGCTCATCCGATCAAGCAACGGCCCGACCTGGGAGGCGTCGCCGTCGTTGGTGGTCGCACCGACGGCCAGATGCAGCTTTCCCCAGGTCCGGCGCCCGCGCACGCCATGCTTGTCACGGCGCCACTCGCCGGCGCCAAAGACCTTCAGCCCGGTGCTGTCGATCACCAGGGTGATCGGGAACCGGCAGGTCCACGCCCATGAGGTCCAGCAACGAGCTGAGCAGCCCTTCGGTCTGGCGCGGCGGTTGATGGAAGACGAGGCGGACCATGACGGTCGTTTCGATCACAATATCCGAATAGCGCGCCTGACCGCCCGGCGTCGTGCGCGGCGCCACAGCGTCAGACTGCCGCGCCGCTCACGCAAGCAAAGCTTGCGCTGACGGCGTTAGGCGAAGCAGGCTTCACCGAGAGCAGACACAAGCCAGCTTCGTAAGCGGCCCAATTCGTCACCTGGAACCGCATCTTCGGAATGTGATGGCGGCGGTCGTCATTGTGTTTGTTCGGCATGCCGGGCGCTGACCAGTCCACGAAAAGGAAAGGAAGTTGTTCTGTAGGGCCGCACCAGCGCCTGCCAACACGGTCATCGCCTCGCAGCACCAAACCTGCGGCTCTCCATTTTTCCAGGGAAACTCCAGTCCTGGCGCATGCAAAGACCACGCAGGCTTGCCGCGCCCAACGCGGGCGCGGCAAGCCTGCGTGGCGGTGTTTACACCATCCCGCCCCGGCTGAAGGGCAGAGTCTGCACCGGCTTGCCCGTCACCGCGAAGACGGCGTTGGCGACGGCGGGGGCGGAGGTCGGGACGCCTGGTTCGCCCGCCCCGGTCGGGCGTTCGTGGGAGTCGACGATGTGCACCTCCACCTTCGGCATGTCGGACATCCGCAGCGGCAGGAAGCCGTCGAAGTTGCTTTGATCGACCAGACCGTCGGTCAGGGTGATTTCGCCGCGCAGCGCGTGGCCGATGCCCCAGCCCGTGGCCCCCTCCATCTGGGCGGTGACGACGTCGGGGTTGACGACCTGCCCGCAATCGACGGCGACGACGACGCGGTCCACCGTGACGTGGCCCTTGTCGCTGACCGTCACCTCGGCGACATGGGCGACGAAGGTGTTGAAGCTTTCATGCACCGCGACGCCGCGCCCCTTGCCCTTGGGCAGCGGCTTGTCCCACCCGGCCTTTTCCGCCGCCAGCGTCAGGACGTTGGCCATGCGCGGATGGTCCTTCAGCATCGCCAGCCGGAAGGCCAGCGGATCCTTGCCCGCCGCCTTGGCCAACTGGTCGATCATCACCTCCTTGGCGTAAGCCGTGTGGGTGTGGCCGACCGAACGCCACCACAGCGTCGTTACCGGCGAGGTCGGGCTGTGCAGATCGACCGCCAGATTGGGCACGGCGTAGGCCATGTCCGAGGCGCCTTCGACCGAGGTCGCGTCCACCCCGTTCTTGACCATCATCTTTTCAAACGGCGTTCCGGCCATGAAGCTCTGACCGACGATCCGCTGCCGCCACGCCACCAGCGCGCCGGAGGAATCCACCGCCGCCTTGATGCTGTGCAGGAACAGCGGGCGGTAACGGCCGCCCTTGATGTCGTCCTCGCGCGTCCACACCAGATGCACCGGGGCCTTGCCATAGGCCTTGGCGATGATCGCCGCCTCGGCGATGTAGTCGGCGTTGGTGGTGGCGCGGCGGCCAAAGCTGCCGCCCGCCCATTGGGTTTCGATCTTCACCTGTTCGGGTTTGCAGCCCAGAACATGGGCGACGACCATCTGTTCGACGCCCTGGAACTGCGACCCCGCCCAGATGGTGCAGCCGCCGTCCGGGTTCAGCGCGACGGTGGCGTTCAACGGCTCCATCGGCGCGTGGGCCAGATAGGGGAACACGAATTCGCCCTCGACCACAGCCGCTGCTCCGGCGAAGGCCTTGGCGACGTCGCCCTTGTCGGCGGCGACCGCGCCCGGAATCTGCGCCAGCTTGCGGTAATCGGCCAGCATCTGATCGGTGCCGCGCGTTTCGGCCTTGCTGTCGTCCCAGACGATCTTCAGCGCCTCGCGGCCCTTGATCGCGGTCCAGGTGTTTTTGGCGATGACGGCGACGCCGACCGGCAGGGTCAGCACGTCGATCACCCCCGGCACGGCGCGGGCCGCTTTGTCGTCCACGCTCTTCACCGTCCCGCCAAAGCGCGGCGAGCGGGCGAGCACCGCCGTCACCTGCCCCGGGCGGCGGATGTCCATGGCGAAAATCGCGCTGCCGTCGGTCTTGCTGACATGGTCCAGCCGGTGCAGGCCGGGCTTGCCGATCAGGGTGTAGTCCTTCGCCGCCTTCAGCGCGACCTTCTGCGGAACCGGCAGCTTGGCCGCGTCCTCCGCCAACTCGCCAAAGGTGAAGCGGCGGTTGCTGGCGGCGTGGGAGACGACGCCCTTGGCGACCGTGACCTCCCCCGCCGGAACGTTCCAGCGGGCGGCGGCGGCGGCGACCAGCATGGCGCGGGCGGCGGCCCCGGCCATGCGCAGCTCGTCCCAACTGTTGGCGATGGCGGTCGAGCCGCCGGTGCCCTGGATGCCGAAGAAATGGTTGCCGTAGAGCTTGCTGTCGGCGGGTGCGAAGGCCCCGCGCATCTGCGCCCAATCGGCGTCCAACTCCTCGGCGACGATGGTGGCCAGCCCGGTGACGATGCCCTGCCCCTTGTCCAGATGCTTGGCCAGCACCGTGACCGTGTTGTCGGGGGCGATGATGACGAACAGATGCGGGCGCGGGTCCGCCGGACCGACGATTCCGGGAGGCGCGCCGCTGGCGGCCAGAGCGGGCAGGGGCAGATGCGCGCCCAGGATCAGCGCGCCGCCCGCCCCGGCGGCCTTCAGGAAATTGCGGCGCGACGGCGCGACCTGGACCAGCGTCCGGCCAAAGGCGTCGCCCGGAAAGCCGGACTGGGCGGCCTGTCGGATGAGATGATGCAGCATGGATCAGGCCCTCACGCTCTGGGCGGCGTCTTTGATCGCCGCGCGGACGCGCCCATAGGTGGCGCAGCGGCAGACGTTGCCGTCCATCGCCGCGTCGATGTCGGCGTCGGTCGGGTTGGTGTTGGCGGCCACCAACGCGATGGCGCTCATGATCTGGCCTGACTGGCAATAGCCGCACTGGACGACGTCCAGCTTCTGCCAGGCCGCGCGCACCGCCTCGGCCACCTTGCCGGACGCGCCCTCGATCGTCGTCACCTTGGCGCCCGCCGCCAGCGTGCCGACCGGCGTTTGGCAGGCCCGCGTCGGCGCGCCGTCGACATGGACGGTGCAGGCCCCGCACTGGGCGATTCCGCAGCCGAACTTGGTGCCGGTCATGTTCAATTCATCGCGCAATACCCACAGCAAGGGCATGTCGTCGGGGACGTCGACCTGCCGTTCCTGCCCGTTGACGGTGATGCGAATCATGCTCTCAAAGCCTCTCTGTCAGATGAGGAACCCGGTTCGGTTCCGCCCGCCCGTTTCGGGCCTGGGCAAATAGATGGAGCGTTCGCCGCCAACCGCCATCCCCCCTCTTGGCCGCGCGGGGTTGGCGCGGCGGGCGTGTCGGCGGACGGTCGGTTGCGGATCAGGGTGGGTGTGTGGGTGGACAGACTACGCCGCCGCAGGCACCATGAACAATCCAGAGCAGGTTCATATCGACATGAAGCGTATTCATAGCCCCGCCCTCGACCTCAACCTCATCAAGGTGTTCGACGCCCTGCTGGAGGCCCGCAGCGTGTCGCGCGCCGCCGAAACGCTGGGCGTCAGCCAATCGGCGGTCAGCCACGCGCTGGGCCGCTTGCGCACGCTGGTCGGCGATCCCCTGTTTGTGCGGACCGGCGGGCGAATGGAGCCGACGCCGCGCGCCCAGCGCTTGGCCGAACCGTTGCGCGACTTGCTGCTGGGCGCGGCGCGGGCGCTGTCGGTCGAGGAAAGCTTCGACCCGCTGTTGGAGGACCGCAGTTTCACCATCTGCACGTCGGACGCCGTGCAGGCCGTGCTGCTGACCGGGTTGCTGCGCGACATCAGCACGGAAGGGCGGGAGGAGTCGCGGGTTTCCATCGCCCTGCGCAGCCTGGATCCCGACGCCATGCTGAACGGGCTGGACGACGGAACCATTGATCTTGTGATCGGCTATCTGCCCGAGGTGCGGCGCTGGCACGACCGGGAGTTTCTCTATCTGGAAAACCACGCCTGCCTGTTCAACCCGGATTTGGTTCCGCTGGCGGCGCCGATCAGCCTGGAGGATTACACCCGTTACCCCCACCTGATGCCGGCCTTGCGCGGCGGGTTCAGCAGCTTCATCGACGATGATCTGCACGCGCTGGGCGCCCGGCGGCGGGTGGCGGCGTCCACCACCCAGTTCCTCGCCATTCCGATGATGCTGAAGCAGACGGCGATGATAACCACCTTGCCGACGCGGACGGCTCGATTCTGCGCGCAGACGGTCGGGCTGGCGATCAGCCCGCTGCCGTTTCCATCGGAGGATTTCGAGGTGTCGATGGGCTGGCACCGGCGCAACACCGGCTCCCCCTCCCACAACTGGCTGCGCCAACGCATTCTGACCGAGGCCAAGACTCTGTGACTGGGGCGGGCGGGGCGGTTCAAAAGCGTTGCCGGTAACGGATTTGCCGCGCGTCAAAACGGGGAGTGCGGAGATCCCGATGATTTGCAATCTATAGATGTTGATTGCGCGACAAACCTGTGACGGCGCGTCGCAGGGCAAGCGGGGTTTTCGGCAAAATCGCAGATCTCGAATACAAGCGAGTGCGCATAAGACGGGCGAAAAAACAACCATGACGAATGCTGTTGTAGCAGTTTTTCAATAAATTTGCCACACAGTCAGTTCTGACGGATATTATCCGAGAGGCCATCAAACGGCTCTAGAACGCCAGAAACGCACGCGACGGAGAAGCTGTGTTGCGTGTGCGATAGATTTTCTGCTAAAAGACGTACAACTGCGCTCTTCGATTACTGCGTGTTAGCAATGGGGGATCAATTGAACGCGATTTTTGGCGCGACGGTTTCCATGTGTCTCGCTCTGGCTGCGGTTGGCGCCGAGGCGGCGGAAAAACTCAAGATCGGCCATGTTCTCCCGAAAGGCTCGCAGTTCAGCGAAGCGGTCCAGGTCATGGACCAGGAGCTGCAAAAGCGGACCGCCGGTCGCTACAGCATTGAAGAATACCCGGCCAGCGCCCTTGGCGACGGCAAGGCGATGCTGGATGGGGTGAAGCTCGGCACCATCGACATGGTGATGTCGTCCTCGGGCGGCGCGCTGGGGCAGTTCAACCCGACGCTGGGCATCCTGGACCTGATGCTGCTGTTCCGCGACGAGGCCCACGTCGATTCGGTGCTGGACGGTCCGATTGGCGACAAACTGCTGGACAGCTTCAAGGCGCAGGGCGTCGTCGGGCTGGCCTGGGGCGAAAACGGCTTCCGTCAGTTGACCAACTCGCTGCGCCCGGTGAAGACCCCCGCCGACATCGCGGGCATGAAGATCCGCATCGCCGAAAGCGAGATCTACAAGAAGGCGTTTGAGGCGCTTGGCTCCAAGCCCTTCACCCTTCCCTTCGCCCAGGTCTATCCGGCGCTGAAGAACGGGCAGGCCGAAGGGCAGGAAAACCCGATCACCACCATCGTCGGCTCCAAGCTGAACGAGGTGCAGAGCCAGATCACGCTCAGCTACCACACCTACGCCCCGGCGGTGATCCTCATCAACGCCGACCGTCTGGGCGATATGACGCCCGAAGACCAGAAGGCGCTTCAGGAGGCGGCCAAGCTGGGCGGCAAGGCGTCGCGCGTGTTCGTCCGCGCCCGCGACGCCAAGGGGCTGGAGGCCTTGAAGGCGTCGGGCATCGCCATCACGCCGACGACCGATTTCGACCGGGCCGCTTTTGAAAAGGCGCTGGCGCCCTTCTACGCCGAGATGGCGAAGGTCTATCCGATGGACCAGATCCAGGCGATCAAGAACGCCAAGTAAGACTCCGGCCAACGGCGACGCTGTTGGCGTTTTGAAACGGGGAGGGATGCTTTTCGCGCGGGAACGCCCAGACGAAGCGCCCCTCCCCCTCCTCATTCAGACTTCACGCTCCTGCACATTGCGCAAGACACAGGACAACCATCATGAATAGCCTCGGCGGAAAAAGCAGACTGACGTCGCGCCTGAAAATTTCGCACAGGATATTCATCGGCTTTTTGGCCATGATCTGTTTGATCGTGTTCCTGGGCGTTCAATATGTCGGCAGCGTCCGCTCCATCGGCGAGGAGCTGGACCATGTGATGGACACCGGCCAGGACGCCCTGACCACCTCGCATCTGGCCGATTTGAGCGAGCGGATGGACCGGGCGGTCCTGACCTACATCGCCTCGCAGACCGAACTCGACCTCGCCAACGCCCGCAAGGAGGTCGAGGAGTTTGAAAAATCGCTGGGCAATTTGAAGTCTCAGACGAATTCGCCGGTGGATGAGCAGAAAATGGCGGCTGTGGCCGCCGTCGCCATCCAATACCGCGCCGCCTTCGACGACGTGGTCAACGCCGTGGTGCAACGGCGCGAAGGCGTCGGGCAGACCTTTCTGGTTGGCGCGCAGTTGAACACCACGGCCATGGCGATTGTCGACGCCGCCCAATCCTCGGGCGAAGCGGAGGTCTCGCAGGCGACGGTTCGGCTTCAACAGGCGTTGCAGGGCACCCGCATGTCAGCGGCCCGCTATTTCACCACCTTTGATCCGAACGACGCCACCGCCGCCAAGAACGAGTTGACCCGGCTGGGCGAGGCCGTCGCCGACACCAAGGCGAAGAGCGCCGCCAACCGTCGTCTGCAACGCTTTCTGACGGCGATGGAACCGCAAATCGCCGCCTTCTCCAAGGGGCTGGAAACCGCCGTCGGCGGCACCCTGAAGCTGCTGGACACCCAGAGCAAGATCCGCCTGATCCTGGATCAGTTGATTTCCGGCGTGCGCAGCATCGTCACCTCCTTCTCCGATTTGCAGAAGAAGACGCAGGAGCGCGCCCTGGTCTCCATCGACGCCAGCGGTCGTCAGGCCATCGTCACGCCGTTGATCGCGCTGTTGGGCGGCGTCGTCTTCGCCGGATTGATCGCCGCGTCCATCGTGCGCCCGATCCGCAGCATGACCACCGCCATGGCGGCGCTGGCCAACGGCGACACCAGCACGGAGGTTCCGGCCACCGGCAACCACGACGAAATCGGCGACATGGCCCGCGCGGTCCAGGTGTTCAAAGAGAACGCCATCAACATGGACCGGATGCAGCGCGAACAGGAAGACACCCGCCTGCGCAACGAGGCGGAAAAGCGCGACACCATGAACGGGCTGGCGATGAATTTCGAAAGCACCGTCATGGACGTGGTCGAGCATGTCGTCCGCGAATCGGAAATCGTGCAGACCAACGCCCGGATGGTGTCGGCGGTGGCCGAACAGACGCTGCAACTCGCCGCCCAAGGCGCCTCGGCGACCGAAGAGGCCAGCACCAACGTGCAGATGGTGGCGGCGGCGGTTGAGGAATTGTCCCGCTCGGTGGCCGCCATCAGCTCGCAGGCGTCGGAATCGACCGACATCGCCCGCAACGCGGTGGGCGAGGCCCGGCAAACCAACGACGTGGTGGCGGCCCTGTCCGAAGGCGCGCGCCGCATCGGCGACGTCATCCATCTGATCGAAAACATCGCCAAACAGACCAACCTGCTGGCGCTCAACGCCACCATCGAGGCCGCGCGCGCGGGCGAGGCGGGCAAGGGCTTCGCCGTCGTCGCCACCGAGGTGAAGGCGCTGGCCAATCAGACCACCGTCGCCACTGGCGAAATCAGCGTCCAGGTGGACGCCATCCAATCCTCCACCCAAAACGCGGTCGACGCGATCCGCCGCATCGGCGAAACCATCAACCGGATGGACGTCATCGCCGTCAGCATCTCCTCGGCGGTGCAGCACCAGTTTGAAGCGACGCAGGAAATCTCCGAGAATCTGCGTCAGGCGGCCTTGGGCACCACGGAGGTGGCCAGCACCATCACCCATGTGCTGCACAAGGCGACCGACGCCGGATCGTCGGCGGAAACCCTGCTGGGCAGCTCCGGCATGCTGACCGATCAAACGGCGGTGCTGAAGCAAGAGGTGAACTCCTTCACCGACCGCATCCGCATCAAGTAACCGAACCGCGCCGCCTTCCCACAAAAAAGCCCCGCTGATGGAACGCCATCAGCGGGGCTTTTCGTTTCGCCGGGCCATCACACACAGGCCCAATCACGCCGCCCCAATCACGCCGGGCGGGACGCCTCGCGCATGAAGCGCGACGCCAACGCGCCCAGCCCCAAGGCGACGCAGACCAGAGCGACGCAGCCCGGCCAGCCCGCCGCCGCCCAGGACAGACCCGGCAACACCGCGCCCAGGCTGCCGCCCAGATAAAAGAAGCAAACATAGAGACCAGCCGCCGCGCCCTTGTTGACCGGAGCGGCGCGCCCGACATAGCCCAGCGCCAGCGATTGGCACAGGAAGATCCCGGCGATGAAAACGCCGATTCCGGCGATGACGGCGGCCAGAAAGGGCAACAGCAGAATCATCTGCCCGAGAAAACAGACGCTCAAGGCCGCCAGAAAGGCCCCGCGTCCGCCAAAACGCTGAATCAAGCGCCCGTTGAACGGCGCCGCCGAGGCGCTGATCGGGTAGACCAGAAAGACCAGCCCGATGCCGCTCGCCGTCAGCAGAAAGGGCGGGTCGGCCAGATGAAAGCCGACATAGGACAAGGTCGCCGTCATCGAAAACAGAACGGTGGAGCCAAAGGCGCAAACCGCGCGGATGCGCGGGTTGGCCAGATGGCGGCGCATCCCGGCGACATGCGCGGCGATCCCGTCGATGGGCCGCCCCTGGTCGGCGGGCAGCCACAGCAAAACCACCAGCGCGCACAGGGCGGACAGGGCGGCCAGCGCGGCGAAGCCGCTTTGCCAACTGATGAACTCCGCCAGCAACCCGGCGACGAAACGCCCGGCGAAACCGCCCATCGCCGATCCCGACACGAACAGCCCGGTCATCGCGGCGGCCTGCGGCCCGGACCAGCGGGTGGCGATGTAGGCGACCGCGCCGGTGAACAGGGCGGGCAGGGCGATCCCCTGGGAAAAGCGCACGCCCAGCAATTGGGACAGGTCGCGGCACAGGGTCAGCAGCAGGGTCAGCGGGACCAGCAGGAAAATCGCCGTCAACATGGCCCGTTTGCGGCCAAAACGGTCGGTCAGCGGCCCCGCCGCCGGAGCGGCCAAGGCCACAGCCAGCGTGGTCGCCCCGATCACCGCCCCGGCGGCGGCGGGCGTCGTGCCGAAATCGGCGGCCAGTTGCGGCAGAACCGATTGCGGGGCGTAGAGCGGCAAAAAGGCGGAAAAGCCGAGCAGGAACACGGCGATCCGTTCCTGAAGCCGAATGGCGTTCGGGGTGTCCTGAGCCAGATTGGGCAAGGGAAGTCTCCGTGATCGTCCGCGAACGGGCAGGGCAGGGGCGGACGGGGGCGACAAAGGGAAAGCCCCCGCGTTCGGAGGGGCAGGGGAACGATGCGCCCCCCTGCCCCGCCGCGCGCGGGGGCTGTCGGATCAATCGTCGCGGTCGAAGTTCAGGCTGTCGTCGGCGGCGTCCTGCGAGGCCGGTTGGACTTGGCCGAAGGTGGCGATCATGCCCTCCGGCCCGCGCAGGCGGATGGTGGCGTTGATGCCGTTCACCGCCGACCAGAACAGCTTGTGCTGGCGGACGCTGGCCTTGCGGTCGATCACCGCCTCGATCAGGCACGGCCCCTTGGCGGCCATCGCCGCGTCCAAGGCGGCGTTCAGCCCGTCCAGATCATGGATTTCCCAATGCTGCCAGCCGCAAGCCTTGCCCGCCGCGCCGATGCTGAGCGTCGGCGGCGACAGGAAATCCTGATACTCCGGCACGTTGGCGGTCGGCAGATACTCAAAAATGCCGCCGCCGCCGTTGTTCAGCACGACCAGAACGATGTCGAGGTCGCCCGCCAATTGCAGGCTGCCGACGTCGTGGGAAAAGGCCATGTCGCCGATCATGCAGACGGTCTTGGTGTGGCGCTGGGCGGCGGCGATGCCGATCAGGGTGCCGATGGAGCCGTCGATGCCGTTGGTGCCGCGATTGGCCAGCAGCCGCAGCCGCGTGTCCGTGTTGCCCGAAAAGCTGTCGAAATCGCGCACGCTCATCGAATTGCCGGAGAAGACCACCGCCCCGTCGGGCGCGGCCTTGATGAGCCGCCGGACAATCGGCGCCTCCCACAGCGAGGTGTCGAAGGCGCTGCGCGACAGGGTGTCGATGAATCCGTCGCAGGCGATGAAGGACTGGCGCCACACGTCCGGCGCGGGCTTCAGAGAACCCGATTCGGTCAGCGCCCGGCACAGGGTTTCCGGGCTGGAGCGCACGATGTGGGTCGCGCGCAGCAGCGGATCGGACCAGCGCGTCGTCGGATCGACGACGATGTAATCAGACGCCGTGGATTCCTGCATGTAGGTCAACACCGGCTTGGACATCGCCGGGCCGCCGAAATTCAAAATCCATTCCGGCTGGTGGGTGGCGGTGAAGCGCGCGGCGCGCAGGAAGGTGTCGGCCCGCGCGATCACGCCCGACTCCGCTGGAGCGCCAAACCGCAAATTGCTGAAGGGATCGGCGATGATGGGGGCGGCCAGTTGGCGGGCCAACTCGTACACGGCGGCGGGAAAGCCCGGCTCCTCGGCGTTCTCCGTCGCGCCGCAGACGATCACGCCGCGACGGCCCGACAGCGTTTCCGCCATCCGGTCGATGTCTTCCTGGCGCAGTTGGATCACCGGCTCGGTGATGGTCGGCGGCTTGGGGACGGCGCGTTTGACGCGGTTTTTGGGAACCAGCGGGTCACGGAAAGGCTGGTTGACGTGCACCGGGCCGGGCATCGGCCACAGGCTCTGTTCATAAATGCGCGAGGCGAGCGCCGACAGCGTGTCGATGCTGGCGTCGGGCAGGGGCAGGCTGTGCGAGGAGCGGGCGTGCGCGCCATAGGCGCGGATCTGGTCGATCGCCTGGGCGGAGCAACGATCCTGATTTTCCGGCGCGCGGTCGGCGGTGATGAGGATCAGGGGGATCATCCCGGTGGACGATTCCATCACCGCTGGGAAGAACTCGCCCACCGCCGAACCCGAGGTGCAAATCAGGATGGTCGGGCGCCGGGTGACGCGGGACAGACCCAGCGCGAAGAATCCCGCCGCCCGCTCGTCGATCACCACGGTGATTTTCAAGGCCGGGTTGGCCCGGCAGGCCAGCGCCAGCGGGGCCATCTGCGCGCCCGGACACATCACGACGTGCGTCACGCCCGCCGCCACCAGGGAATCGATCAGAAAGGCCGACCATTCGAAATTCAACTCGGCGTCGCCCTGGACAATGCCGCGAAAGGTGGTGTTGTCCTTTTCCGCCGGGCGGCTGTCGGGCGTGCTCGCGGCGGTTGGCGCGGCTGCCGGTTGTTCGATGACGCTGTCGAGACTGCCTGTTGCACTCATGCGATGAATCTCCTTTGCGACTGCCGCCACCACAGCGCAGACGTTTGGTTTTTACACCATTAGGAGAAAAAATGACAATACCCCAACGTATTTGATGAATTTGTGTCGCGATTCCCACTATTTTCCTGGTTCATATTGCAGGATGCTGATGAGATAAATTGTATAAAATACGGATGTATGTTGAAAAATGCGGCGATTGCTTGGCCCCGACCTGCCAAGGCTCCGCCATCTTCCCACGTCTTGTGGAAATTCATGGCTGCGCAGCATCTTTTAGTTTCATGCGCATTGAGGGGCGCGCCGGTTCATCACGGCCAAACGCCGTGCTGTTTCACATTTTGGGCGCGACGCTTTAACCGGCCATCGCCTTGCGCCAGTCCGTCAGGGTGACGAAGCGAAAACCACGGCGGCGCCCGGCGTCCAGAATGGTTGGCAGTGCCCTGACCGAGGCCGCCTTGGTGCTGTGCATCAAGATCACCGCGCCCGGCGCCAGACGGGCGGTGACGCGGTTGGCGATGGTCGCGGCGTCGGTTCCCTTCCAATCCTGGCTGTCGATGGTCCACAGCACCGATTGCATGCCTTGGGCGCGGGCCAAAGTCAGGGTGGTGGCGTCGAAATCGCCGAAGGGCGGGCGGAACCAGGTCGGGTGAACGCCGATGGCGCCCAGGGCGTGGTTGGCGGTCGACAGGTTGCGGTCCTGGTCCGCCGCCGACAGGTCGCTCATCATTGGGTGGGTCTGGCTGTGGCTGCCGACTTCGTTGCCGGACGCGGCGACCAGCGTGGCGGCCTTGGCGTGTTCGGCGATCTTCTGCCCGATGAAGAAGAAGGTCGCCCGCGCCCCGTGCTGTTTGAGGATGTCGAGGATGATCGGGTCGTTGGGATCGGGGCCGTCGTCGATGGTCAACGCGATCACGCGGGCGGAGGCGGCGGACGGGTTGACGCGCGACAAATCCAGGGCGTCGCCGGGAATCAGATGCTCGGTGACGAAGGGAGCGGCGCCGTGGGTCGCGGCGAAGCTGCGCGCCTTGCCGACCGGCGGGGCGGCGGCGTGGAGCGCCGACCAGGGCGACAGGGCGGCGGCGGTAGCGCCGAACAGGACGGCCCGGCGGGTGGGCGTGGCGGCGGGCATGGATGCGAAAACCCCGATCAACAGATGCGCGGGGCAGAGTGTCCGGGCGAACGGCACGGCGCAAGGCCGTTCGCCCGGAGATCGTCGGTTTTCGCCAGACCTACAGTCTTACGGCTGACGGACCTTGGCGATTTCCGCCTGAAGACCCTTCAGCAGATCGGCCCCGCCGTCGGCGGCGTATTTGTCGAAGGCGGGCTTGACCATCTCGCGCATGCGGCCCAGTTCGGCGGTGCTCAGCTCGTTGATCTTCATGCCCTTTTCCTTCAGCAGGGCGAGGCTCTGGGTGGTCGCCTCGCGGCTGTCCTTGCGCTCGAAATCGCGCGAGGCGATGGCGGCCTCTTGCAGGATCTTGCGCTCGTCCGCCGACAGGCCGTCAAACCAGCGCTTGCTGGCCAGCACGATCCACGGGCTGTAGACATGCTTGGAAATCGTCATGTAGCCCTGAACCTCGTAGAATTTTGAGGACAGGATCGTCGTCACCGGGTTTTCCTGGCCGTCCACCGTGCCGGTTTCCAGCGCCGTGAACAGTTCGGAGAAGGCCAGCGGCACCGCGTTCGCGCCAAAGCGGTTGAACATGTCGATGTAGACCGGGTTCTGCATGACGCGCAGCTTGATCCCGTTCAGATCCTCGATCTTCGTCACCGGGCGCTTGCTGTTGGTCAGGTTGCGGAAGCCGTTTTCCCAATAGACCAGCCCGACCAGACCCTTTTCGTTCAAGGACGCGATCAGCTTTTGGCCGAACGGGCCGTCGAGCACGGCGTCGGCCTCCTTCTCGTCGTTGAACAGGAAGGGCAGGTCATAGACGCCGAAATCCTTGACGATGCCGACCAGCGTGGCGGTGGAGCCGACCATCATCTCCTGCGCGCCGCCGATCAGGGCGTTTTGCATCTGGATGTCGCTGCCCAGGCTGGCGTCGCCGAAGCCCTTCAGCTTCAGCTTGCCGCCGGACCGCTTGGCCAGCTCCTCGCTGAAGAATTTGACGGCGCGGCCCTGGTTGCTGGCCTCCGACAGGCCGTAGCCGAAGCGGATGATGCGCGGCTTGACGTCCTGCGCGGAGGCGGCGACTGGGGCGAGGATGGCGGCGGCGAGGCCGGTGGCGAGCAGAAGTTTGCGGAACAGCGTCATGATGTCGATCTCCCAAATTTTCGTGTTTTCGGTTTCTCGGGCGGTGGTCGGCAGCGTCATTTGAACATGTGAAGGGGCGCGGTGATGATCTCCGGCACGGCGATCAGCAGGCCGGTCAACACGAGGTAGGTGAGCAGGAAGGGCCAGATGCCGCGCGTGGCGCTTTCCAGCGAGATGCGGGCGACGCCGCACACCACGTTCAACACCGTGCAGACCGGCGGATGGATCAGGCCCAGCGTGCCGATCAGCACGAACATCACCCCGAAATAGGTCGGGTCGATGCCCGCCGCCACCGCCAGCGGGGTCAGGACCGGCCCCAGAACCAGAATGGTCGGCGTCAGATCCATCACCGTGCCGACGGCCAGCAGCAGCAGCGCGATGGCCAGCATCAACAGCTTGGGTTGATCCATCAGCGGGTGCAGAAGCTCGGTCATCTGCTGCGGCAGGTCGGCCAGCGTCACCATGTAGGACGACACCAGCGCGGCGGCGCACAGGAACATCACCGTGCTGGTGGTGCGCGCCGCCTGAACCAGCAGCGGCACGATTTGCGCCAGCGTCACTTGACGGTAGATGAACAGCGCGACGAACAACGAATAGACGGCGGCGACCACGGCGGCTTCGGTCGGGGTGAACAGGCCGCCGCGCAAACCGCCGATGATGATGACCGGCAAGGCCAGCGCCCAAACGCCGTCAATCAGCGCCTTCAGCCGCTCGCCCCCGCTCGCCTTGGGTTGGAGCTTCACCGTCATGTCGCGGACGACAAACATCCAGGCGCCGACCAGACCGATGCCCATCAGCAGGCCGGGCACGATGCCCGCCATGAACAGCGAACTGATCGAGGTGTTGGTGGTCACGCCGAAGATGATGAAGGGCATGCTGGGCGGAATGATCGGGGCGATGATGCCGCCCGACGCGATCAAGCCAGCCGAACGCGGCACCGGATAGCCATGGTCGCGCATCATCGGAATCAGCAGCGTGGCGAGCGCGGCGGTGTCGGCGATGGCCGATCCCGACAGGCTGGCCAGCATCACCGACGCGCCAATGGTGACATAGCCCAAACCGCCCTTGATGTGGCCAACCAGACTGACGGCCAGATTGATGATGCGCTGGGAAATGCCGCCCGCGTTCATCAACTCGCCCGCCAGAATGAAGAAGGGCACGGCCATCAGCGGGAAATTGTCGGCCCCGCTCAGCATGTTCTGGGCGACGAGCTGGGCGTCGAAAAAGTCCAGGTGGATCATCAGCGCGACGCCGGTCAGCATCAACGCGAAGGCGATGGGCATCCCCAGCAGCATGAAGCCGAACAGCGAGGACAGGAAAATCGTCAAGGTCATGGCGTGCGTCCGTCCTCGAAAATCAATGGTCTGTCGAAGCGGCGCCGAAGGCCGCCTGAGGATCGCCGGGAATGCGGGCGTCGGGCTGGCCGGACAGGATCCGCCACAGATTGACCAGCACGGTCAGCGCCATGGCGATGGCCGGGAAGAAGCCCGCCGCCGCGTAAAAGGCCATGGGGAAGCGCAGAACGGTGGAGCGCGTCTCCAGCCCGATCAACAGTTGGATCCAGCTTCCCTCAATGAACAGCCACAGGGCGTAGAGCATCAGCAGATGGGCGACCACCGCGCAGGCCCGCCGCGCCTTGAAGGGCAAGCGGGCCTGGAGCAGCTCCAGCCCCAGATGCTGTTGACGCCGCAGCGCCAGCGTGGCCCCCAGAAACACCAGCCAGACGAACATCAGGCGGGAAATTTCCTCCGCCGCGACGATGCCGCTGTTGAAGGCGTAGCGCAGAACCACATTGCCGAAGATGAGCGCGACCATGACGGCCAGCATCGCCGCCATCATCCATTCGGTGATTTTTTCCAGCCGATCCGCCACGCGCGTCATGCGTTCCCCCCGGCGGTCGTGTTCGCCGCCCTGTTGATGGTGTTCAGATGCCGACAAGCTTCGGCCACAATGGTCTCGGTGGACCGATGAATCGACTGGGTCAAGGCCGCTTCGTCCGCGCCGGGCGGCTCCAGATCGGCGAATTGGCTGTCGATCAGCGCCGTCGGCATGAAATGCGCCGTGCGCGCCGCCATGCGCGCCGCGATCAACGGCTTGTCGCCGTCCAGATGCAGGAACAGCACCCGCGCGCTGTCGCCGCGCAACTGGTCGCGGTAGCGCCGTTTCAGGGCCGAACAGGCGACGACCAACGGTTGGTTGGCCCGGTCGGCGTCGGCGATGAACCCCGCGATCACGGCCAGCCAGCCTTCGCGGTCGGCGTCGGTCAGCGGAACTCCGGCGGACATTTTGACGATGTTGGCCTCTGGATGGTGCTGATCGCCCTCGATGAAGCGGCAGCCGAGCGCGTCGGCCAACCCCTGCCCCACGCTGGATTTGCCGCAGCCGCACACGCCCATGACGACGACGATGGGGGGTCCGATCATGACCTTCTGTTCCTGAAGCCGGGGCTGACGCAAAGCCTTGCGTCAGCCTTATGTTAGCGCTATCATTTCGGCGTCGCCACAGGGCTTCCGGTCGGGAGACCGGCGGGGCCGCTGTCGTGACGCCAGGATGCGCGATACTGTTAGCGCTAACTTTTCGCCGCGTAAAGTGTTTTGTTGGGACTGCGAACGAACCAAATCACCGTTGCCCGGAGGAAGGGAAAGACCGGCCAGCCCAACGCGCGACAATCGCCTTGCGCCGCGCCGACTCCGCCCGCCATCATCAACCGCGACTCTCCGCCGCGCCAAGGACAAAGGAACCCGAATCCCGTGACCAGCCGTCGCCCGGACCCGCCCACCCCCCTTTCCCCCAGCGCTGGAAAAACACGCAAGCCGCGCTCGTCGCGCACCGGGCGGTCCACCATGGCCGATGTGGCGGACAAGGCTGGGGTCAGCGCCATCACGGTGTCGCGCGCCTTCAAACGGCCCGAACTGGTGGCGCCCGACCTGCGCGCGCGGATTTTGGAGGTGGCTCAGGGCATGGGCTATGTCCCCAACCAGGCGGCGAGCGCGCTGGCGTCCGCCCGGTCGATGACGGTGGCGGTGTTGATTCCGTCGATGACCAACGCGGTGTTCGTCGAAACGCTGGCCGGGATTCACGACGCGCTGCACCCGCGCGGCTATCAGATCCTGATCGGCGTGTCCCATTATTCGCCGGTGGAGGAGGAGCGGCTGTTGCGCACCTACCTTCAGTTCCAGCCCGACGGCATCCTGTTGACCGGCAACGACCACACCCCCGCCACGCAAACCTATCTGGCGGCGCTGGGCCGCCCGACCGTCCACATGATGGAGCTGCTGGACGATCCCGCCTGTTACAGCGTCGGCTGTTCGCAGTTCGAGGGCGGGCGGCTGATGACCCGCCATCTGCTGGAGCGCGGCTACCGCCGCGTCGGCTTCGCCGCCGTGCAGTTGGACCCGCGCACCCTGGCCCGCTTGGAAGGCTACCGCCAAGCCCTGCGCGACGTCGGACTCTACGACCCCCGGCGGGTGTGGCAGGTTCCCGAACCCTCCTCCATCAGCCTGGGCGCGTCCATGCTCGACCGCATGATCGAGGATCAGACCGACTGCGACGCCGTGTTCTTCTGCAACGACGATCTGGCGCAAGGCGCGCTGTTCCAATGCCAGCGGCGCGGCGTCCGCGTGCCCGAACAACTGGCCATCGCCGGTTTCAACGACCTCGCCGCGTCGGCCTGGACCACCCCGACGCTGACGACGGTGGCGACCCCGCGCTATGGCATCGGTCGCGAATCCGCCGCCATGCTGCTGGATCTGATGGAAGGCCGCGAACCGCCCAAGCGTCGTCTGGATCTGGGGCTGAGCTTCGTCGGGCGGGAAAGCACCTGAGCGGGGGAGGGCGGACGCCCGTTCGTTTACGCGGCGGCCATGCTGTGCAGGAAGCCGGACACGCTGCTGGTCAGCCGGTCGGCTTGGTCGGACAAATGACCGGCGGAGCGCAGCACCTCGCCCGCCCGCGCGGTGGAGCGTTCGGCGCGTTCGGCCACCGCCGTGATGCCGTCGGTGACGGTGTTGGTGTTGACGGCGGCCTCCGCCATGCGCTGGCTGATTTCGGCGACGGCGGCGGATTGCTCCTCAATCGCCGCGCTGATGAGGGCGCAGGCTTCGCCCAAATCCTCCGTCACCGCGTGCATGCCCTCCACCTCGGTCATCGAGGCCGACGCCAAACCGTGCAGGTCGCGCAGCCGCTCGCCGATGTCGTCGGTGGCGCGGCTGACCTGTTGGGCCAACTCCTTCACCTCCCCGGCGACGATGGCGAAGCCCCGGCCATACTCCCCGGCGCGGGCCGCTTCGATGGTGGCGTTCAGCGCCAACAGATGGGTGCGGGCGGCGATGGCGCTGATGAAGTTGGCGATCTGCTGGGCGCTGTCCACCGCCGACGTGACTTGCCGGGTGCGCGCCACCGTGCGTTCCCCGCCGTGCAGGGCCTCGTCGGCGATGCCGCGCATCCGGTCGATCTGGCTGGCCATGTCGTTGACGGTCACAGCGATCTGTTCGGTCGCGGCGGCGACGGAGGTGACGGCGTGGCCTGACAGGCTGGCCGCCTGCGAGGCGTTCGACGACATCGACAAGGCGTCTTCGGCGATTTTCGTCATGTCCTCGGCGGTCTGCTCCAAGGAGCCGGAGGCGCTGGACAGCTCCGCCGTGATCGCTTCGATGCGCTCGCGAAACGCGTTGGTCAGCGCGTCGATGCGGCGGGCGCGGCGCAGATCGGTTTCGGTGCGGGCCATCGCCTCGCGCTCCAGGGCGGCGCGGGTTTCCAGCGCGTGGCGAAACTCCTGCATCGCGTCGGCCATGGCCCCGATTTCGTCGCGCCGGTGGCCGTCGGTGATCGCCACGCTGACGTCCCCTTCCGACAAACGGCGCAGGGCCGACAGGTTGCGTTGCAACGGCCCGATGATGCCGACCCGCGCGATCAGCACCGCCGTCAAGGCCCCCAGCAGAGCGGCCAGCGCGGCGGCCCCGATCATCACGGCGATGGCGTCGGCGGCGTCGGCGTCCGCCGCCTGCGCGGCGTCGGCGGCGGACGCGGCGGTTCCGCTGGAAATGGCGGACGCGGCGGCTTCGATCCGCTCGACCAACTCGCGCCCGTCCAGCAGCAGATCGACGATGGCGTCGCGCGCCGTCGGGTCGAGAATCGCCACCTGCGCCGCGCCGATGACCTTTTTGATGTTCTGGCCATACTGGGTGAGGTCGGCCTCCAGCCGCGCCGCGTCGGTTTTGGCGACGGCGCCGCGCTCCACCAAGCGGGCGAGGTCGGCCAACGCCCCGTCCAGATCGCTTTGCAGCCGTTCGGAAAAACGGTCGACGACCGCCGGGTTGGCGGCGACGGCGAACTCAGCCCGGTTGATGGCGGTGATGCGGGTTTTCAACCCCGCCGCGTCCAGCGCCACCTGACCGCCGCTCTGCACGCTGCCCAACCGTTCGCGGTCGCGGTTCAGCCCGCGCACGCCCACGGCGGCCACCGCCGACAGGCCGAAGGCCAGCACGGCGACGATCAGCAGCGTCTTTTGAGTCAGTCCAATTCGGGCGAGCATGGCCGTGCTCCTGCTGCGGATGGGGCGCGCATGAGGCGCGGATGGGCGACAGACCAGGGATGACGACGCCGGATGGCGCCGCTTTCGTCCCTGGTCGGCACGTCAAGGGGGGTTTTAAGAGAAAAAAGGCGTCGTCAGCGCGCCCGCGATCCGCGCCCGGCCTTGCGGTCCAGCAGGGCGTGGCGGTTCAGCCGCTCCAGCGCGAGGCCGTTGGCGTCGAACAGATGGCAGGCGTCGGCGCGCAGCGACAGGCCGACGGTTTCGTGCAGATCGACGGCGGTTTCGCCGTCGGCCTCCACCACTAGCAACCCGGCCTCGGCGGTTTGGACATAGAGGAAGGTCTGGCCGCCCAGCCGCTCGACCACCGACACCTCGCCGCGCACCGGCCCCGCATCGTCCAGCATCAGATGCTCGGGCCGCACGCCCAGGGTCAGCGTCCGCCCGGCGATGGCCTCGCCGCCGCGCACGGGAACCGTCACCGCCCCCTGGCCGACGCCGACGGTGACGCCGTTCGTCTCGTCCACGCTCAGGCATGTGACCGGCACGCTGTTCATTTTCGGGCTGCCGATGAAACCGGCGACGAACAGATTGCGCGGGTGGTGATACAGCTCCAGCGGGCTGCCGACCTGCTCGACCTCGCCCGCGCGCAGCACGACGATCTTGCTGGCCAGCGTCATCGCTTCGACCTGATCGTGGGTCACATAGACCATGGTGGCGTCGAGCTGCTCGTGCAGGCGGGCCAATTCGATGCGCATCTGCACGCGCAACGAGGCGTCGAGGTTGGACAGCGGCTCGTCGAACAGGAAGACTTTGGGCTGGCGCACGATGGCGCGGCCGATGGCGACGCGCTGGCGCTGGCCGCCCGACAATTGCCCCGGCTTGCGGTCGAGCAGATGGTCCAGTTGCAGGACGTCCGCCGCCGCCTTCACCTTGGCGTCGCGCTCCTCCTGGGGCACGCGGGCGAGCTTGAGCGAGAAGGCCATGTTGTCGGCGACGCTCATGTGCGGGTAGAGCGCGTAGCTCTGGAACACCATGGCCAGCCCGCGCCCCGCCGGGGCCACGTCGTTGACGCGCTGGCCGTCGAGGATCAGGTCGCCCGAGGTGATTTCCTCCAGTCCGGCGATCATCCGCAGCAGGGTGGATTTGCCGCAGCCCGACGGGCCGACGAAGACGACGAACTCGCGGTCCTTGATCTCCAGATCGACGCCCTTGATGACCGAATGGTTGCCGTAGGTTTTGTGAACGGCCTTCAGCGTGAGGTTTGCCATGAGGGATACTCCCGAGAATTACTTGACGGCGCCGAAGGTGAGGCCGCGCACCAGTTGCCGCTGGCTGAGCCAGCCGAAGACGAGGATGGGGGCGACCGCCATGGTGGACGCCGCCGACAGCTTGGCCCAGAACAGCCCCTCCGGCGCCGAGAAGGAGGCGATGAAGGCGGTCAGCGGACCCGCCTGGGCGGCGGTCAGATTCAAGCTCCAGAAGGCTTCGTTCCAGGTCAGGATCACCGCCAGCAAGCCGGTGGAGGCCAAGCCCGGCAGCGACAGCGGCAGCAGCAGAAAGCGCAGCTCGTCCAACGGGGTGGCCCCGTCCATGCGCCCGGCCTCCAGGATCTCGCGCGGGATTTCCCGGAAGAAGGTGTAGAGCATCCACACCACGATCGGCAGGTTGATGAGCGCGTAGACGAAGATCAAACCGGCCAGCGTGTCGATCAGCCCCAGATCGCGGAAGACCAGCGTCACCGGCACCAGCGCGCCGACCGGCGGCATCATCTTGGTGGACAGCATCCACAAGAGGGTGCCGCGCGTCCGCTTGGTCGGGAAAAAGGCCATGCCGTAGGCGGCGGGAACCGCCAGCGCCAGCGCCAGCAGGGTCGAGCCGAAGGAGACGACGACGCTGTTCAGGGCGAATTTCAGATAGTCGGCGCGCTCCTGGACGGTGATGTAATTGTCCAACGTCGGGGTGAAGATCAATGACGGGGTGGTCGCCACCGCCTCGATCTCCGTCTTGAAACTGGTCAGCAGCATCCAGGCGATGGGGAAGAACAGCGCGCTGGCGGCGAGCCAACCGGCGACGCTGAGGGCGGCGTGTGTGTCGAGCTTCAGTCGCATGGCGGCCCTCACGCGTCGAGATTGCGGGCGATCGAGCGGACCAGGAAGGCCGCGACGATGTTGGCGAGAACAATGGCGATGACGCCCCCGGCGGACGCCGTGCCGATGTCGTATTCCAGAAGCGCCCGGAGATAGATCAGATAGGTCAGGTTGGTGGAGGCCAACCCCGGCCCGCCGCCGGTGGTCACGTAGATTTCGGCGAAGATCGACAGGAAGAAGATGGTCTCGATCATCACCACCACCTTGATGGCGCGGCCCATGTGCGGCAGCACGATGTACCAGAAGATCGCCAGCGGCCCGGCCCCGTCCATCCGCGCCGCCTCCTTCTGCTCATGGTCGAGCGATTGCAACGCGGTCAGCAGGATCAAGAGGGCGAAGGGCAGCCATTGCCAGGCGACGATGACGACGACCGAGAACAGCGGCCATTGGCCGAACCAATCCACCGGCTGAAGGCCCAGCGCGCGGGTGATGGCGGCGCTGACGCCGTTGACCGGGTGCATCAGCAGGTTTTTCCAGATCAGCGCGCTGACCGTCGGCATCACGAAAAAGGGCGCGATGGCGAGCAGGCGGGCGATCTTGCTGCCGAAGAACTCTTGATCGAACAGCACCGCCAGCAGCGTGCCGCCAACCACGGTGATCGCCAGCACCCCGCCGACCAGCAGCAGCGTGTTGGCCATGGCGATCCACAGCGAGGAATCGGTCAGCAGAAAGCTGTAATTGCTGAGGCCGACGAAGCCGGACAGCTCGGGGCTGAGAAGATTGTAACGCTGGAAGGAAAACCACAGCGTCATCACCAGCGGGACGATCATCCAGATGAACAGGATGACCACCGACGGGGCGACGAACGGCAGGGCGTTGACGCCCCGTCCTCCCTTGATTGGCTGGTTCATGATGCGGATGTCCAAAAAACGGGATGCGGCGGACGGAAGAAGGGCGCGCGGTCGGCGCGCCCCTCCGCCGGTTGGACGTTTACTTGATGTAACCGGCCTGCTTCATCGTGCGCTCGACCGCCGTCTGGGCGGATTGAAGCGCCTGATCGACCGTGCTCTGCCCCGACAGGGCTGCGGCGACCGATTGACCGACCTGCGTGCCGATGCCCTGGAATTCCGGGATCGCCACGAACTGGATCCCGGCGTAGGGAACCGGCTGGGCCGTCGGGTGGGTCGGGTCGGCGGCCAGGATCGCCTTCAACACCGTCTCGCCGAAGGGAGCGGCCTTTTTGTATTCGGGGTTGGCGTAGGTGGATTTGCGGGTGCCCGGAGGGGCCGAAACCCAGCCCTGCGTTTCGCCGACCAGCGTCACGTAATCCTTCGACGTCGCCCAGGCGATGAACTTCTTGGCCGCGTCCGACTTCTTGGACGAATTCGGCACCGCCAGCGCCCAGGCCCAACCCCAACCGGCGCCGTTTTCGACCTTGGCGACGGGGGCCTTGGCGAAGCCGGTCTTGTCGGCGACCTTGCTTTCCGCCGGGTTGTAGATGTGGCCCGCCGCCGCCGTGGCGTCGATCCACATGGCGCAATTGCCCGAGGAGAACAGCGCGCGGTTTTCGTTGTGGCCGTTGGAGGTCGCGCCGGGAGGGCCGTAATTCTTCAGGATGTCGACGTAGAAGGTGACGGCCTCCTTCCATTCCGGCGAGGTCAGTTGCGGCTTCCAATCCATATCGAACCAGCGCCCGCCGAAGGTGTTCACCAGCGTGCCGACATAGGCCATGTTCTCGCCCCAGCCCGGCTTGCCGCGCAGGCAGATGCCATATTGGTTGTCGGCGGGCTTGTGCAGGGCGGTGGCGAATTTTTTGATGTCGGTGTAGGTCGGCTGTTCCGGCATGGTCAGACCGGCCTGGGCGAACAGATCCTTGCGGTAATAGGTGAAGGAGCTTTCGGCGTAGAAGGGCGCGGCGTACAGCTTGCCGTTCACCGTCAGCATGTTGCGGACCGGCTCGATCACGTCCTTGTAATCATAGGAATCGCCCAGATCGTCGAGCGAGGCCAACCAGTTCTGCTTGCCCCAGATCGGCGTTTCATAGGCGCCGATGGTGACGACGTCGAACTGCCCGCCCTTGGTGGCGATGTCGGTGGTGACGCGCTGGCGCAGCACGTTTTCTTCCAGAATGACCCAATTCAGGTCGATCCCGGTCTTTTCCTTGAACTTGGGCGACAGCTTTTGCATCACGACCATGTCGGCGTTGTTCACCGTGGCGATGGTCAGCGTCTCCGCCGCCGCGATGGTGGCCCCGAAACTCGTGAAGCCCGCCATGAGCGTGGCGGCGATGGTCTTGCGCATTGTACGTTTCCTCCGCTTTTTGATTGGATGGTCGAGGCTTTGGGCGCTTTTGGAAAAGGGCAAAATGACGGACGGTCGCGATGGCGCGCCGCATCGGGCGTCGGTGCGGGCATTTTTGACGTGCTTTGAGCGTTTGCCCACATCTTGCCAGGGCGGCGGCGCCTCCCAAATTGGGCGTTTGCTCGATAAGTGAGCAATAAAACACTTCGTGCGTCAAGCGAATTTCTGAGGCTGCGTGATGAAATATCGCGTGCGGCGCAACATAAGGCCGATATCCGTCGCTGCGACGCAGCAATACGCTGGATTTCCGTTGAGCGTCCGCTCACCCAACAAATTTTTGTTGACAGAGTGGTTGGGCTATTTCTCATATAGGTGACATTCGCTCAATCGCGTGGGCCGCCGGGGACGCGCAGCGTCGCCCCCGCCCACGCTCCTTTCGGACCCGCCACGGGATCCGCACCGGGGAAACGCCATGTATATGAAAAAATATGATCTTTCGGGTCGCGTCGCCGTCGTCACCGGCGGTGGGCGCGGCATTGGTTTGGCCTGCGCCCAGGCGCTGGCCGAGGCGGGCGGCGTCGTGGTCATCGCCGAGGTGGACGCGGCGGTCGCCGCCAGCGGCAAGGCGGAGCTGGAGGCCGCCGGTTTCAGCGCCGACGTCGTCCTGCTCGACGTGACCAAGCCCGACGACGTCACCCGCGTCGCCGACGACATCGTCGCCCGCCATGGCCGGATCGACATTCTGGTGAACAACGCGGGCATCGCCCGCAGCGGCACGCCGGGCGAAGAGGTGACGGACGAGCATTGGCTGAACGTCATCGACGTCAATCTGAACGGCGTTTTCTGGTGCTGCCGGGCCTTTGGCCGCCATATGCTGGAACGCGGCGTCGGCGCGGTGGTCAACATCGGCTCGATGTCGGGCTTCATCGTCAACAAGCCGCAGCCGCAAAGCTATTACAACGCGTCCAAGGCGGCGGTGCATCATCTGACCCGCTCGCTGGCCGCCGAATGGGGGGCGCGCGGGGTGCGGATCAACGCCGTCGCCCCCACCTACATCGAAACCCCGCTGACCAAATTCGGCATGGAGGAGGGCGGCGACCTCTACCGCACCTGGATCGAGATGACGCCGATGGCCCGCATCGGCCAGCCGGATGAAATCGCCTCCGTCGTGCTGTTTTTGGCGTCGGACGCCGCCAGCCTGATGACCGGCTCCATCGTTCTGGCCGACGCCGGTTACAGTTGCTGGTAAGCTGGCCTGCGCCGCCGAGACCGTCGCCGAGACCGTTGTTGATGAGGAAAGGGTGAGATTGTGGCTATCCGGGCTTTGCTGTTTGATCTGGACGGCACCTTGGCCGACACCGATCCGCTGCATTTCGAGGCGTTCGTCGCCGCGTTGGAGCCGCATGGCATCGCCATCGACCACCAGTTCTTCAAGACGGCGATCTCGGGCCGCTCCAACGAGGCGATCTGCCGCGACCTGTTCCCCAACGCCAGCAGCGCCGAGCATGACCGCTTCGCCGACGACAAAGAGGCGGCCTTCCGCCGCGCGTCGGGCGGGCTGACCGCGATTGACGGTCTGCACGCCCTGCTGGAGCGGGCGCGCGGTCTGGGCGCCCGCATCGGGCTGGTGACGAACGCCCCGGCGGCCAACGTGCGTCATGTGTTGGATCTGCTGAAGCTGACCGGCGTTTTCGACCCGTTGGTTCTGGGGGAGGAGCTGCCGCGCTCCAAACCCGATCCGCTGCCCTACCAGACGGCGCTGGCCGCGCTGGGGTTGCCGCCGGGCGAGGCGCTGGTGTTTGAGGATTCGCTCCCCGGCGTGCAGGCGGCCAAGGCGGCGGGGATCCTGACGGTCGGGCTGACGACGACGCTGTCGGCGGACGCCCTGCGCCAGGCCGGGGCCGACGCGACGATCACCGATTTCCTCGACCCGATCCTGCCGCTTCTGTTGACGCGCGGCGCCGACGCGTTGACGCTGCGGTGAGAAACGGAACCAACCAAAGCCGCGTGGGGAGGGCAGGATGACGAGCGAGGCCGCCGAGACGGTGATCGGCGTCGATGTCGGATCGACCAGCGTCCGGGCGCGCGTGTTCACGCCGGACGGCCGCCTGCTGGGCCGGGCGGTGCGCCCCATCGCCACCCACCGCCCGCAGGCCGATTTCGTCGAGCAGGATTCGGCGAACATCTGGCAAGCGGTTTGCGCCGCCGTGCGCGACGCGGTGGCGGCGTCGGGCGCTGCGGCGGATCGGGTGGTCGGCATCGCCTATGACGCCACCTGCTCCCTGGTGCTGCGGCAGGCCGACGGGGGCAAGATCGGCGTGTCGCCGGATGGGAACGGCGGCGACGCTCCCGACCAGTGGGACACCATCGTCTGGATGGATCACCGCGCCATCGCGGAGGCCGAGGAATGCAGCGCCACCGGGGCGGAGGTGCTGCGCTTTCTCGGCGGGCGGATGTCGCCGGAAATGGAGATCCCCAAGCTGATGTGGCTGAAGCGCCACCGGCCCGACGCCTGGGCGCGCTGCGGTCTGGCCTTCGATCTGGCGGATTTCCTCAGTTGGATGTCGACCGGACGGAACGAGCGGTCGGTCTGCACGCTGACCTGCAAATGGACCTATCTGGCCCACGCCGAACAGCCGTGGGACCGGGCCTTTCTGGCGCAGGTCGGCTTGGATGATTTCTTTGAACGGACCGGAGCGCCCGACCGCGCCTTGCCCATCGGCCACCCCATCGGCCCGCTGACCGCGCAGGCGGCGGACGCGCTGGGGCTGACCACCCGTTGCGTCGTCGCCGCCGGGTTGATCGACGCCCACGCCGGGGCGCTCGGCACGCTCGGCGCGCATGTGGGCGAGAGCATCGACAACCGGATCGCGCTGATCGCCGGAACCTCCTCCTGCAACATGGGGCTGACGGCGGCGCCGCGCTTCATCCCTGGCGTTTGGGGGCCTTATTACGGCGCGGTCTGCGACGGCTTTCATCTGAGCGAGGGCGGGCAATCGGCGACCGGCGCCTTGCTGGACCACATCGTCGAAAGCCACCCGGCCCGCGCGTCCTTCGGTCCCAAGCCGCACGACGCCATTGGCGCCATCCTGCACGCCCGCATCACGCAAGGAGAGGGGGAGGCGCTGGCCCCGCGCCTGCATGTTCTGCCCGATTTCCACGGCAACCGCTCGCCGTTGGCCGATCCGAACGCGGTGGGCGTGATCTCCGGCCTGACGCTGGACCGCAGCGCCGAATCCCTGCTGGAACTCTATTGGGCGACGGCGGCGGCCATCGCCTATGGGGTCCGCCACATCATCGACCGCATGAACGAGGCCGGATACGCCATCGACACCATTCATTTGAGCGGCGGCCACGCCGCCAACCCCTTTCTGGTCAAGCTCTACGCCGACGCCTGCGGCTGCGCCATCGCCCGCTCTGGCTGCGCCGAGCCGGTGTTGCTGGGAACGGCGACCGCCGCCGCCGCCGGGGCGGGTCTTCACCCCGGTTTGGCGCAAGCGGCCCGCGCCATGGCCGGGGCGGACACGCTGTTGCACCCGGCCCCGCAGGCCCGTGCCATGCATGACCGGCGTTACGCGGTGTTTCTCGCCATGCACCGCCAACGGTTGGAGCTGGACCAACTGCTGGCCAGCGCGCCCGCCTGATTGTTCACACAAGCATCCCCGCGCCCGGATCGGCGCGGGGTCTGAACCGGCCGGCCTTGGTGGGGACGGAAGGCCGGTTGTCGTCGCGCGGCGTCGGTTCGGTCGTCGCGCGATCCATGGGGCTTGTGCCCCATGGCCGTCCCCGTGGTGTCACCCTCCAGCCCCCTCCGTTTGCCTTGGAGCGGGGTTCCTTTGGGCCGGGCGCTCTTTGTCGCCCGGCCCCTTTTTCCATTTTGCGGCGTGGATCACCCCTTGAGCCAACACAACCCATAGCCACCGGATTCGCTTTTCACGTAGTCTGACCCCGAAACCGGCAGCAGGAACCGAACGCCCCGATGTCAGACCGTCACAGCCGGAAGCTCGATCAGGCGGCGCGCGCCGCTTGGCTCTACTACATCGCCGGGAACACCCAGGACGAGGTTGCGGCGAAGCTGAACGTGTCGCGGCAGGCCGCCCAGCGCATGGTGTCGTTGGCGGTGGCCGAAAAGCTCATCAAATTCCGCCTGAACCACCCCATCGCCGAGGCTGTGGCCCTGGAAGAGCGGTTGCGCGAGCGTTACGGGCTGACCCAATGCACGGTGATGCCGGTCGATCCCGGCCAGCCCAACCCGATCCCCGGCATCGCCATCGCCGCCGCCGAGCAGATCGAAACCTATCTGGAATCGCGCGAACCGACGGTGTTGGGCCTGTCCACCGGGCGGACGCTGCGCGCCGCCGTGGCCGAGGTCATGACGATGAACCGGCCCGAGCACAAAACCGTCTCGCTGGTCGGCGCCATGCTGCGCGATGGCCGCGCCGCGCCCTATGAGGTGGTGATGAGCCTGGCTGAGCGCACCGGCGCGTCCGGCTTCCCGCTGCCCACCCCCAGCGTGACGGAGGCGGTGGAGGAGGCGCAGGTGCTGCGCGCCCAACGCTCCTACACCCGGATTTTGGAGCTGGTGGCGCAAACCGCCGCCTGCTTCGTCGGGGTCGGCAGCATCGCCTGGAACTCCGCCTTTCACCATGACGGCTTCGTCAACGACGCCGAACTGATGGAGTTGATCGATCTGGGCGGCGTCGGCGAAATCGCCGGGCGCGTGTTCAACAACGTCGGCGAGCCGCTGCACGGCGCCGTCAACGACCGCATGGTCGGGGTGCCGCTGCCCATCCTGAAGGATTGCAACACCATCATCGTCGGCGGCGGCGACCAAAAGGTGATGGCGATCCGCGCCGCCCTGCGCGGCACACTGGCCAAGGGCCTCATCACCGACGAGCGCACCGCCGCCGCCATCCTGTCGCTGGGCTGACGCGGCGATGTTCACGCTGACGGGCGCCGGGCGATTCGAGCAGGACGTCAAGAAAAGCCGTTTCGTCGCCTGGGCGGGGCCGGTCAACGACGAGGACGAGGCCCGCCGCTTCATCGCGGCGCATGGCGCCCCGGACGCCGGCCACAATTGCTGGGCCTTTCGCGTCGGCGCGCTCCACCGTTTCAACGACGATGGTGAACCGGGGGGAACCGCCGGGCGCCCGATTCTTCAGGCCATCGAGGGGCAGGATCTCGACCGCGTGGCGGTGGTGGTCAGCCGCTGGTTCGGCGGGATTCTGCTGGGAACCGGCGGCTTGGTCCGCGCCTATGGCGGCACGGCCTCGGCCTGTCTGCGCGCGATGGCGCGCGAACCGATCATCGCCTTCGCCACCCTGTCCGTCGCCTGCGCCTTCGCCGACGAGGCGCGACTCCGCGCCGCCCTCGCCGCCCTTCCGGCGACCCTGGTCGAAAACACCAGCTTCACCCCCGCAGGCGTGCTGCTGCGCGTCACCGTCCCCTGCGGGCAGGAGGAGGAGGTCATCCGCAAAACCACCGACGTCACGCGCGGCCAAGCGGAGATCCAGCGCGACGACGCGGCCTGACCGGCGGTTCCGGTTTCCTATAGGCCGCCTATATCCCGCCCCATCGCGCGCCCCATCGCTTTTATATGGCCGACGGCCTTCATTGAAAGGAACCGGCGAAGACCGGATCCCGATGGTCGCGAGGCTCTCATGGTGTGGACTGTGGAACATACGGCGCTGGAACCCCGCCGCCCGACGTTGAATCCCGAAGACGCCGACCCGCCGCCGGACGAAACCCCCACAGCGCGGGAGGTTCTGAGCGACATGGCGATCACCATCGCCTTTTTCCTGCTGTTGGCGCTTGCGCTGCACCTCATGGTTGATGTTTGGTAGCAGAACGTGGGCATTCCGCGTGGAAGCGCCGCCTTTTGAGAAGCGGTGCCTTTGTCTGTACAGTTCCCGTTTTCGATTTTTGTTCAAATTCAACAGTTGCCGACAACAACATCCAGACCGAGCCATGTTTGGCCCGATCTGGAGAAACATGCTTAGGTTTTCCGTTCCGCCTCTAATCATTTCTCATAAACATAACAACAACGCCTCCAGAGGGCCGGGGGCGCTGTTGTCGGTTGGGGAAGGGGGGCTTAGGCGCGCTTCTTGGCGCGCTCGTGCTCCACGTAGGCGCGGAGCACTGCGTTGATCTTGCTCTGATAGCGGTCGCTGTTGGTCCGGAACCAAGCCAGGACGTCCTCATCGAGGCGGATGCTGATGGCCTGCTTGGCCGGCGGCTCGACGATGAGGGCCTCCTGGAACCACGTCTCGTCGGCCAGCGGCGCCGCATCGGGATCGCTGCGGACAGCGGCCTCGATGTCGGCGTCGGACTGGAGATCCACCCGAGACCAGTCGGTCTTAGGTGCCCGGGGCGCCGCCAGAGAGCGCCGCGTCATACGCTCGTCTCTCACGTTTATTCGCCTTTCTTGCCGAAATGATCCGGCAGATGTCACCGCGCCATGTGAAGACGACGGCGAGAAGGTGATCGTCCACCACTCCGAAGGCGGTGAACCGGGTTTCTCCGGCGTAAAGGCGAGGATCGGCATTCTCGACAATCCGCCCTGACCAGAGGTGCATGGCGTCCTCGAAGGCTATGCCATGCTTCGCAATGTTTGACTCGTTCTTATCCTCGTTCCACTCGAATTCCATTTTGACGAGTCCTCAAGGTGATGGCGAAGAGCCATCCCGGGTTGAATTCAATCGGGTTTTTTATTCCAACCATTTTCTACATTCCCATAATGGTTTGTCGTCTCAGCAAAGGCGCGGGCTGTTGCGTTTTTCAGCGCTGAAATCAGGCCGTTGGCGGGGCCGCAACACAATCGTATATACAGATGGGGCCATGGTTTGTCAAGCCCCAGGGCCAGCGCCGGGGCGGGCTTGATCTGTCCGGCCCTCTCACTTTCGGCTGAACAAGCAGTGCTTTCTATAAAAGTGCCTATCAAAAACGCGTGAGTGAGCGGAATCAATGGCTTGAGGTGCGCGCAGAATTATGGCGCTGGAAAGCAACCTAAGCGGACGGCGCGCAGGCTCCGTCCACAGAGGGGCACTATACGAAAGTCATCAGATCGCCTGAGATGTGAGAACGTGAGTGGAACGCGCAATCACTGGTCAATGTGCCGAAAACGGTAGTCTTGCACCTCGACCGATTGGCGCGCAACACCAAGGAACTGTTGTCTATCGATGAGCGGTTACAGGAGGCCAAGGTTGGGCTGTAGAGCCTAACCGAATACCTCGACACCAGCGCCGCAACGGGTAAGCTCGTGTTCACAGTGGTATCGGCCATGGCCGAGTTCGAGCGAAATCTTCTATCCGAGCGAACCATTGCCGACATGAAAGCGGCACGAGATCGCAGGGCGCGGCCAACTGCCCGGCGTATATGGGATTTATACGCCAAGCTGCCTCCGCCCCGTCTCGAATCTATATGCGCCTGGGGCGCATCGTCTCCGGGTCGGATGGGCTTTCGGCGTCGTCACGGCGACGCGGGGGGCCGGTTCGGCCTGTTTGCGCCTGTCTCCGCCGCCCGGTGCGCGGCGGCGTCGAGACGCGCCATTGGGAGACATCCATGCTCGACATTCTCGTCCTTGCGATCACCGTCGGATTTTTCGCCGGGGCGATCGCCTATGTCCACGCCTGCGACCGGCTGTGAGGAGGCGTCCATGACTCTTGATTATGCGCTGGCCGGTCTCGTGACCGCCGGTCTTCTGGCGTATCTCGTCTACGCCCTGATCCGCCCCGAACGGTTCTGAGGAGCCTTCCCATGACCGTCAACGGTTGGATTCAAATTCTGGTCTTCATCGCCCTGGTGGTCGCCGTGACGCGCCCGCTGGGCGGTTTCATGACCAACGTCTTCACGGGCGAACGCAACCTCTTGTCCCCCGTGCTTGGCCCGGTGGAGCGTGGGCTGTACCGGCTCGCGGGCGTTGATGAGCGCCGCGAACAGCATTGGGTGTCCTACGCCGTGTCGGCGCTGCTGTTCAGCGCCGTCGGCATGCTCTTGCTCTACGCGATGCAGCGTTTTCAAGCCGTCCTGCCCTTCAACCCGCAGGAGATGGCGAACGTGCCCGCCGATCTCGCCTTCAACACGGCGGCGAGCTTCACCACCAACACCAACTGGCAGAATTACGGCGGCGAAAGCACGATGAGCAATCTCGTGCAGATGGCCGGGCTGACCTTTCACAATTTCGTGTCGGCGGCGACTGGCATCGCGCTGGCCGTGGCGCTGGCGCGCGGTTTCGCCCGCGCGTCGGCCCGCACCATCGGCAATTTCTGGGTCGATCTGACCCGCTGCACGCTGTATGTGCTGCTGCCGCTCTGCCTGGTTTACGCGCTGTTCCTGGTCTGGCAGGGGGTGCCGCAAAGCTTGAGCGGCTTCATCGACGCCACCACGTTGGAGGGCGCCAAGCAAAGCATCGCCATCGGCCCCGTCGCCTCGCAGGAAGCGATCAAGATGCTGGGCACCAACGGCGGCGGTTTCTTCAACGCCAACTCGGCCCACCCGTTCGAAAATCCCAACGCGCTGACCAATCTGGTGCAGATGCTGTCGATCTTCGCGCTGGGCGCCGGTTTGACCAACCTGTTCGGGCGCATGGTCGGCGACGAGCGCCAGGGCTGGGCCATTCTGGCCGCCATGGGCGTGCTGTTCGTCGCGGGCGTGTCCGTCGCCTATTGGGCGGAGGCGCAGGCCAATCCGGCCTTCGCCGCCTTCGGGATCGATGGCGGCGTCGATGGTCTGGCCGGAAACATGGAAGGCAAGGAAACCCGCTTCGGCGTCGCCGCGTCGGCCCTGTTCGCCACCGTCACCACGGCGGCCTCCTGCGGCGCGGTCAATTCCATGCATGACAGCTTCATGCCGCTGGGCGGCATGATCCCGATGATAAACATGATGCTGGGCGAAATCATCATCGGCGGCGTCGGCGCCGGTCTGTACGGCATGCTGCTGTTCGCCATCATCGCGCTGTTCGTCGCCGGTCTGATGGTCGGGCGCACCCCGGAATATCTCGGCAAGAAGCTGGAGGCGAAAGAGGTCAAGATGACCATGCTCGCCGTGCTGTGCCTGCCGGTGATGATGCTGGGCTGGACCGCGTTCGCCGTCGTGCTCGACACCGGAACCGCGTCGATGGCCAACGCCGGGCCGCATGGTTTTTCCGAAGCGCTCTACGCCTATGTCTCGGCGGCGGCCAACAACGGCAGCGCGTTCGGCGGGCTGACCGGCAACACGCTTTGGTACAATCTGACGCTGGCCGTCGGCATGCTGGTCGGCCGTTTCTTCGTGATCGTGCCGATGCTGGCGATCGCCGGATCGCTGGCGGCCAAGAAGCGCTCGCCCGTGTCGGCGGGAAGCTTCCCCACCCATGACGGGCTGTTCGTCGGCCTGCTGGTCGGCGTCATCCTGATCGTCGGCGGCCTGACCTTCTTTCCGGCTCTCGCGCTTGGCCCCATCGTCGAGCATCTCGCGATGACCGCCGGAACCCTCTACTGATCGGAATTCCGTTCATGGACGCTCACACGAAAAAGGTCGGTCGTTCGCAGGCGAGCACGCTGCTGGACCCGGCCATCCTCGGCCCGGCGGTCGCCGGTTCGCTCCGCAAGCTCGACCCCCGCGTCATGGCCCGCAACCCGGTGATGTTCTGCGTCGAGATCGTCGCGGCGCTGACCACAATTCTGCTGCTGCGCGACATGGCGACGGGCGCCGCTGGCGTCGGGTTCGGCGCGCAGATCGTCGTCTGGCTGTGGTTCACCCTGATCTTCGCCAATTTCGCCGAGGCGGTGGCGGAGGGGCGCGGCAAGGCCCAGGCGGCGAGCCTCCGCAAGACCAAGACCGAAACCAACGCCCGCCTTCTTGGGGCGGACGGTCAGGTCAGCCAGCTCGTCCCCGCCACCCGGCTGAAGCCGGGCGACGTGGTGCTGGTGGAGGCGGGCGACATCATCCCGTCCGACGGCGAGGTGGTGGAGGGCGTGGCCTCCGTCAACGAGGCGGCGATCACCGGCGAATCCGCCCCGGTCATCCGCGAAAGCGGCGGCGACCGTTCGGCGGTGACGGGCGGCACCCAGGTGATTTCCGATTGGATCAAGGTGCGGATCACGGCGGCCCCCGGCTCGACCTTCCTCGATCGCATGATCGCGTTGGTCGAAGGCGCGCAGCGCCAGAAGACGCCGAACGAGATCGCGCTGAACATCCTGCTGGCGGGGATGACCATCATCTTCGTCATCGCCGTGGCGACCATCCCAAGCTTCGCCGCCTACGCGGGCGGTTCGGTCAGCGTGCTGGTTCTGGTGGCGCTGTTCGTCACGCTGATCCCGACCACCATCGGCGCGCTTTTGTCGGCCATCGGCATCGCCGGCATGGACCGTCTGGTCCGCTTCAACGTGCTGGCCATGTCGGGCCGCGCGGTGGAGGCGGCGGGCGATGTGGACACGCTGCTGCTCGACAAGACCGGCACCATCACGCTGGGCAACCGGCAGGCGGCGGAATTCCTGCCGGTCTCCGGCGTGTCGGCCCAGGCGCTGGCCGACGCCGCGCAACTCGCCTCGCTGGCCGACGAAACGCCGGAAGGCCGCTCCATCGTCGTGCTGGCCAAGGAGAGCTACGGCATCCGCGCCCGCGACATGGCCGAGATGCGGGCGCATTTCGTTCCCTTCACCGCGCAAACCCGGTTGAGCGGCATCGACGCCGAGGGAACCAGCATCCGCAAGGGCGCGGTGGACGCGGTGTTGGCCTTCGCCCACAGCGCGGCGCGCGGGGCCGCGACGGTCGCCGCCGGAAGCGCGGTCACGGCGATCCGCTCCGCCACCGTGTCGGCGGATCCCGCCGAGCGCGAGTTGCTGGCGATCGCCGAGCGCGTCGCCAAGGCGGGCGGCACGCCGCTGGCCGTGGTTCAGGACGGGCGTCTGTTGGGCGTCATCCATCTGAAGGACATCGTCAAGGGCGGCATCCGCGAACGTTTCGCCGAGTTGCGCCGGATGGGCATCAAGACGGTGATGATTACGGGCGACAACCCGATGACCGCCGCCGCCATCGCCGCCGAGGCCGGGGTGGATGATTTCCTGGCCCAGGCGACTCCCGAGGCCAAGCTCCAGCTCATCCGCGACGAGCAGGCCAAGGGCAAGCTGGTCGCCATGTGCGGCGACGGCACCAACGACGCGCCCGCCTTGGCCCAGGCCGACGTCGGCGTGGCGATGAACACCGGCACCATGGCGGCGCGCGAGGCGGGCAACATGGTCGATCTCGACAGCGACCCGACCAAACTGATCGAGATCGTCGAGATCGGCAAGCAACTGCTGATGACGCGCGGCGCGCTGACCACCTTCTCCATCGCCAACGACGTGGCGAAGTATTTCGCCATCATCCCGGCGATGTTCCTGGCCTTTTACCCGCAACTGGGCGCGCTGAACGTGATGCGTCTGGCCAGCCCGGAAAGCGCCATCCTGTCGGCGATCATCTTCAACGCGCTCATCATCATCGCTTTGATCCCGCTGGCCCTGCGCGGCGTGCGCTATCGGGCGGTGGGGGCGGGGGCGCTGCTGCGCCGGAATCTGTTGATCTATGGCTTGGGCGGTCTGGTCGTGCCCTTCGTCGGCATCAAGGCGATTGACCTGCTCGTCACCGCCATCGGCCTTGTTTGAGGGAATTGGACATCATGTTGAAGGAACTGCGTCCCGCGCTGGTGATGACCGCCGCCCTGACGGTCATCACCGGCCTCGCCTATCCCCTGGCCGTCACCGGGATCGCCCAAGCCGTGTTTCCCCATCAGGCCAACGGCAGCCTGATCGAGCGGAACGGCGTCGTGGTCGGGTCGGCCTTGATCGGCCAACCCTTCACCGGCGAGCGGTATTTCCAGCCGCGCCCGTCGGCGACCAGCGCCGCCGATCCGGCGGACGCGACCAAGACGGTGGCGGCCCCCTACAACGCCGCCAACTCGATGGGATCCAACCTCGGCCCGACCTCCAAGGCGCTGGTCGAGCGGGTCCAGGCCGACGCCGAACGGCTGAAGACGGAAAATCCGGGCAAGCCGGTGCCCGTGGAACTGGTCACGGCGTCCGGCAGCGGGCTGGACCCCGATCTGTCGCCCGCCGCCGCCGAATTCCAGGTTCCCCGCGTCGCCAAGGCGCGCGGCGTGCCCGAGGATGAGGTCCGGCGTCTGGTCGCCGCCAACACCACGCCGCGCGCGCTTGGCTTTCTCGGAGAGCCGACGGTCAATGTCCTGACGCTGAACCTTGCCTTGGACAAGGCGGCGGCGAGCCGGTAAGCAGATGCGCAGAGGTTCGCGCGCGCGTCGCCCCCTCCCTAACCCTCCCCCGCTTTGCGGGAGAGGGAACTCCGCCTCAGGCCGACAAGGCTCCAAGCCCCCTCTCCCGCGCGAGCGGGGGAGGGGGCTTGGAGGGGGCCGACGCGCCAGCGCAGCGACGCTTGGGAATGAAGCACCGCATGGGGGAGGACGCCGCCGGATGACTGAGGAACGCGACAACCGACCATCGCCCGACGCGCTGCTGCGTCAGGCGGCGCGGGAGGAGCGTGGGCGCCTCAAAATCTTCCTGGGCGCCGCCCCTGGCGTCGGCAAAACCTATGAGATGTTGGAAACCGCCCAGGCCAAGCGCCGGGAGGGGATCGACATCGTGGTCGGCGTGGTGGAAACCCACGGGCGACGGGAAACCGAGGCCATGGTCGCCGGGCTGGAGATCGTTCCGCGCCGTCAGATCGACTACAAGGACCGCCTGCTCGACGAGATGGACCTCGACGCTATCCTCGCCCGGCGGCCCAAGATCGTTCTGGTGGACGAGCTGGCCCACAGCAACGCCCCCGGCTCCCGCCACGCCAAGCGCTATCTGGACGTCGAGGAGCTGTTGGCCGCCGGAATCGACGTCTACAGCACCTTGAACATCCAGCATGTCGAAAGCCTGAACGACGTCGTCGCCAAGATCACCCGAGTCCGCGTGCGGGAAACCGTGCCGGACTCCATCGTCGACCGCGCCGACGACATCGAGGTCATCGACATCACGCCGGACGACCTGATCCAGCGGCTTCAGCAGGGCAAGGTCTATGTCCCGCGCACGGCGGAACGGGCGATCCGCCATTACTTCTCGCCCGGCAACCTCACCGCGCTGCGCGAGCTGGCCCTGCGCCGCACGGCGGAGCGGGTGGACGAGCAACTGCTCACCCACATGCAGGCGAACGCGATTTCCGGCCCCTGGGCGGCGGGCGAACGGCTGCTGGTCTGCGTCAACGAGGACGCCACCGGCGCGGCGCTGGTCCGCTACGCCCGCCGACAGGCCGAACGGCTGCGCGCGCGCTGGGGGGCGATCCATGTCGAAACCAGCCGCGCCCTGCGCCTGACCGAAGCCGAACGCGACCGCATCGCCGACACCCTGCGTCTGGTCGAGCGGTTGGGGGGGGAGGCGGTGACGGCGCCCGGCCGCGACGTGGCCGAAACCGTCGTCGAACACGCGCGCGCCAACAACGTCACCCACCTTGTCATCGCCAAATCCCGGCGCTCGCGCTGGTCGGAGCTGCTGCGCGGGTCGGTGGCGCACAGCCTGATCCGCCGGGCGGGCGACATCAGCGTTCATGTGATCGCCGCCAACTCCGGCGACCCGATCCCGCCCAAAACGGTCAAGACCGCGCCGTCGGGCCGCGAGACCTTCCTGTGGTGGCCCTACGTCGCCGCCACGGGCTATGTCGCGGCGGCGCTGGGGGTGGGCCATGTGCTGCACCGGGTGTTGGCGCTCAACAACATGGCGCTGGTCTTCTTGACCGCCGTTCTGGCCAGCGCCGTCACCGGCGGGTTGGCCCCGTCGCTCTACGCCAGCGTCGTCAGCGTTCTGGCCTTCAATTATTTTTTCCTGCCGCCGCTCTACACCTTCACCATTTCCGATCCCGAGAACATCGTCGCTCTGTTCGTCTTCGCCGTGGTCGCCGTGATCGCCAGCAATTTGACCGCGCGGGTGCGGGCGCAGGCGGTGACGGCGCGGGCGCGGGTCAAGACCACCGAGGATCTCTATCTGTTCAGCCGCAAGCTGGCCGGGGTCATCACCATGGACGATCTGCTGTGGGCCACCGCCTATCAGATCGCCGCCATGCTGAAGGTCCATGTGGTTTTGCTGTTGCCGGAGGGGGAAAGCGTCGCCGTCCGCGCCGGATACCCGCCGGAGGATGTGATCGAGGACGCCGATCTGGCCGCCGCGATCTGGGCCTGGGAAAACAACCGCCCGACGGGCCGGGGGGCCGACACGCTGCCCGGCGCCAAATGGCTGTTTTTGCCGATGCGCACCGGGCGCGGGTTGGTCGGCGTCGTCGGCATCGACACCGGCGGCGCTGGCGCGCGGACCGGCAGCTTTCTGACGCCCGACCAGCGCCGCTTGCTCGACGCCCTGATCGACCAGGCCGCGTTGGCGATCGAACGGGTGACGCTGGCCGAGGATGTGGACCGGGCCAAGCTGGCGGCGGAAACCGAACGGTTGCGGTCGGCCCTGTTGACCTCGATCTCCCATGATCTGCGCACGCCCTTGGCCTCCATCCTCGGCTCGGCGACCAGCCTGAAGAGCTACGGGCCGATGCTCGACGACGCGGCGCGGCTGGAGCTGACCTCGACGATCCAGGAGGAGGCGGAGCGGCTCAATCGCTTCATCGCCAATCTGCTGGACATGACGCGGTTGGAATCCGGGGCGATCCGCCCGCGCGCCGACGCGGTCGATCTGTCGGAGGTGGTCGGCAGCGCGTTGGAGCGGGTCGGGCGCATCCTGGCCGGGCATCGGGTGACGATGGATCTCGCCGCCGATCTGCCGATGGTGGAGATCGACGCGGTGCTGTTTGAACAGGCGTTGTTCAACCTGCTGGACAATGCGGGCAAATACGCCCCCGCCGGGTCGCTCATCACCGTGCGCGCCCGCGCGGAGCCGGGGCGGGTGCGGGTCGAGGTGTTGGACGAGGGCGACGGGATTCCGCCCGAAGACGTGGAACGCATCTTCGACAAGTTCTATCGTGTCCACGCCCAGGACCGGCAGCGCGCGGGCACCGGGCTTGGGCTGGCGATCTGCCGGGGCTTTGTCGAGGCGATGGGCGGGACCATCACCGCCGCCAACCGCCGCGACCGCAGCGGCGCGGTCTTCACCCTGACCCTGCCCGAAGCCACAGCCCTGCCCCGGTTGGAGGAGACGCCGCTGTGAAATCCGAAGCCACCCCCCTGCGCGTGCTGATCGTCGATGACGAACCGCCGATCCGGCGCTTCCTGCGCACCAGCCTGACGGCCCAGGGCTACGACATCGTCGAGGCCGAGGATGGCGTGAAGGCGCTGGACGAGGTGCGGCGGATGTCGCCCGACGTGCTGGTGCTCGATCTGGGCTTGCCGGGAATGGACGGGCTGGAGGTCATCCGTCGCCTGCGCGGCGGCGGCGCGACCCTGCCGATCATCGTGCTGTCGAGCCGGGCGGACGAGGCGGGGAAGGTCGAGGCGCTGGATCTTGGCGCCGACGATTACGTGACCAAGCCCTTTGGCGTCGATGAGCTGCTGGCCCGCATCCGCGCCGCCATGCGCCACAAGCTGCAACAGCAGGGCGAACGGCCCGTCTTTCGCAGCGGGGCCTTGACGGTCGATCTGGTGCGCCGGATCGTGACGGCGCAGGGGGCGGAGGTGAAGCTGTCGCCGCGCGAATACGACCTGTTGCGGATTCTGGTGGCGCATGCGGGCAAGGTGCTGACCCACCGCTTCATCTTGAAAGAGGTGTGGGGCGGGGACACCGATGTTCAGTATCTGCGGATCTACATCCGCCAACTGCGCCAAAAGATCGAACCCGATCCCGAGCGTCCCCACCACATCCTGACCGAAACCGGCGTCGGCTATCGCCTGCGCGCGCCGGATTGAGGCGTTTGGTCAGCCACGTTCCGCCAAAGCGCAGCGGGCGGCGGCGAGATCCCAGGCGGCGCAGCCCACGCTTTTGAACAAACGCGGCGCGTCGGGGGCGGCGCCGTCCAGCGCGTCGGCCAGCGAGTGGACCTTGGTCCAATCGAAACCGGCCTGGATCAGGTCGCCCGCCTCGTGCCGTCCGCCCGCCGGGTCATCGACGAAAACCGCGCTGCCCAGCACCGGGACCGCGCCAAACTCCGCCATCTCCGGCTTGAAGGCGCCGACGCCGATCAACAGGCGATCCGGACGCGGCTGTTCGTCATACACCGGGGTGCGGCTGGTGGTCAGCGCGATGACGACTTGGGCGGCGGCATCGACGGGACCGCAGGCGGCGCGCAGATCCAAACCCGTTTCACCTTGCCGCGCGACGAAGGCGGCGGCGGACTCCAGGCTGCGGGCGTGGACATCGACCCGGAGTCCGGGATGCAGGGCGGCCAGCGCCTCGATGTGGCTGGCGGTCTGCTTGCCCGCGCCGATCAACGCGACGTGCGACACCGGCTGCGGCGCCAAGGTCTGGATCGCCAGCAGGGAGACGGCGGCGGTCCGCCGCCCGGTGACGGTCGGCCCGTCCAGCACCATCAGCGGCGCGCCGGTGGCGGCGTCGAACAGGCTGACCACGCCGTGAATGGTCGGCAGCCCGCGCGCGCCGTTGGCCGGGCAGACGTTGACCAGCTTGTGAATGGCGATGTCCGACGCGGTGGCGGGCATCGACAGCAGCACGCCGTCCAACGGCAGCGGCAACACCTGCCGCTCCGGGGCGGTGATGCGCCCGGCGGCGTAATCGCGCGCCGTGTCGGCCAAAATCCGGCACAACGGCCCGAAGGGCAGAAGGGCGGCGGTCTGGTCGGCGTTCAGCACCGGCATGGTGGATCCCGGCATGGGAAGGACTCTCCTTGTGAGGACGACGTTGCCAGCGTTGTAGACGATTGCCCGGCTGACGCACAGACCGCGTGACGGCTTTCCTCAAGCCGCCTCACACGACCGGGGGCCAATTGTGGGTTCCCGGCTGACCGTCGCGCCGCCCATGGCGCGCCACGCGGCGATTCCACCCGCGAGATGTCGAGCGTCAACGCCACGGGCGCGCAGCGCGGCGACGGCCTCCCGGCTGACGTGGAAGCCGTACAGGCAATAGACGACCACCAACCGCCCCTGCGCCAAAGCGGGCGCCCAATCGGACAGGCGGCTGGGGTCGTGGCGCTCGGCCGTGGCGATCACATCCTCGGCTTTGGCGAAATCCTCCGCCAACCGGACGTCGAGCACCAGCGGAGGCTGGTCTCCATCCAGCAGGGTCGCCAAGTGGCGGACCGACACCTCCAACGGATCCGCCGCCGCCGTCTGGGCGAAGGGCGTGGCGGAGGCTTGGTAACGGGCGGCGATCCGGTCCCAGGACAGGTTGGCCATCACGGCGTCGATGTAGGGTCTGGCCTTGGCCCCGAAATCCAGGTGATAGGCGTGCTCGTAAAGATCGAGCGCCAGAATGGGAATCCCCCCGGCCAAGGCGTGGGCGTGGTCGGCGGCCCATTGGTTGGTCAACCGTCCGGTTCGGGGCGAGCGGGTCAACACGACCCAGCCCGATCCGCCCGCCAGCGCCGCTCCCATGCCGATGAAATCGCGCCGCCAGCGCTCCAGGCCGCCGAAATCCGTCTCGATCGCGGCGGCAAGGGCGCCGTCCGGGTCGCCGCCGGAACCGCCGAGGCCATCGAAATAAACCTCGTGCAGAACCATGGAGTTGTGGGCGATCAGCGCCTCGCGCTTCAGCGCGTTGACCTCGAACGCTGGGGCGGTCAGGGCGTCGAGGCCGTCCAACCGGGTTTCCAGCGCGTTCAGCCGACGGACGGCCCCGCCGTAATTGGTCTCGTAATGGCTGGCCAACAGGCGTTCGGACAGGCCGACCAGACGCGGCGGCTTGAAGGGCAGCGGGATGACGTCGTGGGGCATGGGGGTCTCTCCAAAAACGATACACTGAGACGGTATGCCTGAATCAAAAATGATACAACAGCCATAATGATACATGAGTTGCGTTTATTTTTTTCTATGATACAGTAGCCTCATGGAAACTTCGCCGCCCGCCCCCCTCCACACCCCGCCTTGGCTGTTGCTGATTCACCAGCTTCCGGCCAAACCGGCCTATTTCCGCGTCAAGGTCTGGCGCCGGTTGCAGACCATCGGCGCGGTGGCGGTGAAAAACTCGGTCTACGCCCTGCCCGGCGGCGAACAGGCTCAAGAGGATTTCCAGTGGATCGCCAACGAAATCGCCGAGGGCGGCGGTGAGGCCATGGTCTGCGAGGCCCGGCTGATTCATGGCGTCACCGACCCGCAGGTCCGCGCGCTGTTCGATCAAGCCCGCGACGCCGATTACCAAGGGCTGCTGCCGGAACTCCGCGTTCTGGCCGAAACGCTGACGGCGGAGGCGCTTGCCGATCCGGAGCGGCGGCGGGAGGCGCGCCATCAGATCAAGCGCTTGCGCCGCCCGTTTGAGCAGATCGTCGCCATTGATTTCTTTGGCGCGAATGGGCGCGAGCCGGTCGAAGGGTTGCTCGCCGCGTTGGAAGAGCGCGCGCGGGAGCCGTCGCCGCCCAACCCACACGCCGCGCCGCCGTCTCACACCGCCGCGCCATCGGGCCGGGTTTGGGTGACGCGGCAGGGCGTGCAGGTTGACCGCATCGCCTCGGCTTGGTTGATCCGCCGTTTCATCGACCCGGACGCCGTTTTCAAATTCGTCGCCCCGAAAGGCTACGCGCCGGAACCGGGCGAACTGCGCTTTGACATGTTCGAGGCCGAACACACCCATGAGGGCGATCTTTGCACCTTCGAGGTGCTGCTCGACCGTTTCGGCCCGAGTGATCCGGCGCTTCGTCCGGCTCTGACCGCGCTTGCCGAGATCATCCACGACATCGACCTGAAGGAAAATAAGTTCGGTCGGGAGGAGACGGCGGGCCTGTCCCACCTGTTGGCGGGAATCGCGCTGGCCCATGACGACGACGACGAGCGGCTGCGCCGTGGCGACGCAGTGCTTGATGACCTGCTGGAATATTTCCGACGTCGGCGGGACTGACCCGTCAGCCCCGCTTTCCGGGGACCAAAAATCAAAAGAGGATGGAGAGCATGACGGCGGACAGCAAGGAAGCGGGCGGCCTGTCCGCGACCGAGCGGCAAGGGGGGGCGACGCCGGTCAGCCTTGGCGAGGCGGCGCGCGTCTGGGCGCGGGTCGCCGCGCTCAGCTTTGGCGGACCGGCGGGGCAGATCGCCGTGATGCACCGGATCATCGTCGAGGAAAAGCGCTGGATCGGCGAGGAGCGGTTTCTCCACGCCCTGAATTACTGCATGCTGCTGCCCGGCCCGGAAGCTCAGCAATTGGCGGTTTACATCGGCTGGCTGACCAACCGAACGGCGGGCGGGTTGATCGCCGGGATCCTGTTCGTGCTGCCCGGCGTGGTCGCCATCATGGCCTTGAGCTGGGCCTACGCCCTGTTGGGCAAGGTTCCGATGGTCGAGGGGCTGTTCTTCGGGCTGAAGGCGGCGGTTTTGGCCGTGGTGCTGGACGCGGTGACGCGGGTTGGCAAGCGGGCGCTGAAGAACCGGACGATGATGGCCGTCGCCGCCCTGTCCTTCATCGGGATTTTCCTGTTCGACACGCCCTTTCCCCTCATCATCGCGGCGGCGGGGCTGATTGGCCTGGTCGGCGGTCGGCTTGGCCTGTCGGCCTTTCAGGGCGGTGGCGGTCACGCCACATTCGCCCACAGGGTGGAGGATTCCCAATCCTTGCTGGGATCGGAAACCCCCGCCCACGCGCGGCCCAATCTGGGCTGGTCGCTGCGGGTGTCAGGCGTTTGTCTGGCCCTGTGGCTGCTGCCGGTCGCCGCGCTGCTGGTCGCCTTTGGCCCGGCGGACACCTACAGCCGGGTCGCCGTCTTCTTCTCGCAAATGGCGGTGGTGACGTTTGGCGGCGCCTACGCCGTGCTCGCCTATGTCGCGCAACAGGCGGTGGACAATTATGGCTGGCTGCGGCCTGGCGAGATGCTGGACGGGCTGGGCATGGCGGAAACCACGCCGGGGCCGCTCATCATGGTGGTGCAGTTCGTCGGCTTCATGGCGGCGTTTCGCGATCCGGGCGGTCTGCCGCCGCTGTTGGCGGGGACGTTGGCCGGGCTGCTGACCACCTGGGTGACGTTCGTTCCCTGCTTTCTGTGGATCTTTCTGGGCGCGCCCTTCGTCGAGGCGTTGCGCGGCAACCGGACGCTGTCGGCGGCGCTGACGGCGATCACCGCCGCCGTGGTCGGCGTGATCCTGAACCTCGCCATCTGGTTCAGCCTGCACACGCTGTTTGGCGAACTGCGTCCCTTCCAGTTCGGCGGCGTCCGTCTGGACGTTCCGGTGCTGGACAGCCTGGACCCGGCGTCAGCGCTGCTGACCGCCGCCGCGCTGCTGGCGGTCTTTCGTTTCAAGGTTGGGATGCTTCCGACCCTGGCCGCCTGCGCCTTCGCCGGGTTGCTGCTGCGCGTCGTGGTGTGACGCGCGGTCGGGGCAAGCCCCTGCCCGACGGCTGAACCTACTTCGCGTAAGCCCCGACGTAACGGCCCTCGCGGATGCTGGTCAGGATCTCCGCCTCGCGCCGCTCCTGCGCCTTGACCGCGACCAGAAGATCGGCGGCGATGGTCGGTGAAAAGGCGACCACGCCGTCGTCGTCGCCGACGACGATGTCGCCCGGCTCAACCACCATCCCGCCAACGGACACGGGCACGTTGATCGCGCCGGGGCCGTCCTTGTAGGGGCCGAGATGGTTGACGCCACGGGCGAAGCACGGGAAATCCCCGGCGCGGATCGTCGCGATGTCGCGCACCGCGCCGTCGATGACGACGCCCGCCGCGCCGCGCGATTGCGCGATGGCGCAAATGATCTCGCCGATCAGCGCGCGCGACAGGTCGCCGCCGCCGTCCACCACCAACACATGGCCCGGCTGCACCAGATCCAACGCCTTGTGGATCGCCAGATTGTCGCCCGGACGGGTCTTGATCGTCAGCGCGGTGCCGATCATCGCCCCGCCCTTGTGCTGGGGCAGCAGGCCGCCCGCGCCCGGCAGGCGGTGCAGATTGTCGCTGATGATCGCCGTCGCCGCGCCGCGCAAGGCGTCGATGACGGCGGGGTCCGCCAGCGGCGGGCAGGGATGGGCAAGGGTGGTCGGCATTCCTGGCTCCTCACGACGCGCCGGGGGGTGAAGGGGCGAGCGTAACGCGGCGGGCGCGTCGCGGAAAACGATTATTTTCCCCCCGCCGCAATCGCAGTGAGGGCGGGTCAGTTGTGGCGGGCCGCCGCCATCACGCCGCCGATGCCGACGAAGGTTCCGCCGGTGATCCGGTTGAACCAACGCCCGTGGCGGGTCAGCCAAGGGGCGACGCGCTGGGCCATTCCGGCCAACACCAGCTCATAGCAGAATTCGGTGAAGGCGAAGGTGCCGCCCAGAACGGCGAATTGCAGCCAAAAGGACGCGCCCGGAATCATGAATTGCGGCAGGAAGGCCGCGAAGAAGATCAACGCCTTCGGGTTCGACACCGCGACGAGAAAGCCTTCGGCGAACAGGCGGATCGGGCCGTTGCGCGGGCCGCTCTCCGCCTTGCCATCGGTGTTGATGGCGGCGGCGGGGGTCCGCCACAGACGGACGCCGAGATAGACGAGATAGGCCGCGCCGATCCATTTGGCGATGGTGAAGGCGGTTTCCGACGCCGCCAGCAGCGCCCCCATCCCGGCCAACGACGCCGCGACCAGAATCAGGAATCCGACGACGCCGCCCAACACCGTCGCGATGGTGCGGTTGAAGCCGTAGCGCACGCCATGAGTCAGCGACAGCAACCCGTTCGGCCCCGGCGTCAGGGACAGGCCGATGGCGGCCAGCGCGTAGAGGATCCAGAGGTCAAGCGTCACGGTGGCGGCTCCTGCGTCAAGGGTTGAGGACGCAGTATGACGCGCGTGATCGCTCCGCGCTATTCACCCGATGAAAAAAGCAGGCGCGTCCCTCAATTCGCCCCCATCGCGGCGAAATGGGCGCGGATGCGCTCCGGGTCCGGCTCCACCCCGGTGAACAGGCGGAAGGCGTCGCTGGCCTGAAACACCGCCATGCCGCCGCCGTCCAACGTGCGGCAGCCGCGCGCGCGGGCCTCGCGCAGCAACGCGGTTTCCAGCGGGAAATAGACGATCTCGGCGACCCACAGGCGGCTGTGCAGCAGATCGGCGGGCAGCGGCAGGCCGGGGAATTTCGCCATGCCGGTGGGGGTGGCGTGGATCAGCCCGTCGGCCTGCGCCATCGCCGGTTCCAATGCGCTGATGGCGTCGGCCCGGCCCGCGCCAAAACGGGCGTTGAGCTGCTCGGCCAGCGCGACCGCGCGCGCCGGGTCGGCGTCGAACAGGCTGAGACGCTCGACGCCCAATTGCAAGGCGGCGTGGGCCACGGCGGCCCCGGCGCCCCCCGCCCCCAACTGGACGACGCGGGCGCGCGGCACGTCGCCCAAACCGCGCCGGAAGCCTTCGGCGAAGCCCGAGCAATCGGTGTTGTGGCCGACGCGCCGCCCGCCCGACAGCACCACCGTGTTGACCGCGCCGATGGCCTGCGCGTCGTCGGACAGCTCGTCCAACAGCGGGATGATCGCCTGTTTGCAGGGGTAGGTGATGTTCAGGCCGGTGAAGCCCAGCCGCTCCGCTCCCTCCAGCAGATCCGGCAGCGCGTCCACCCCGACCTGAAGCTGGTCAAGGTCGATCAGGCGGTAGATGTAGCGCAGGCCGAGCGCGTCGGCCTCTTGCTCGTGCATCGGCGGGGTGCGCGAGGCTTGGATGCCCGCGCCGATCAGGCCGACGATGATGGAGGGCGCGCGGGCCGGGGTTTGGATGGCGTGCGGTGCGTTGGTCATGATGGAATCTTTCCGAAGGAACGGAATGGTCGGGTCAGTCGAGGTAGCGTTCGGGCCAGCGGTCTTCGCGAAGCTGGGCCTGGACCGCCATGCGGACGGACGCGTTGACCGCGCCGAACTGGCGGTAGCCGCCGCGCCGCTCCACCACCTCGAAGAAAAAGCGGTCGCTGAAACTGTCGGTGTAGGCGTGCAGGAACTCGCCCTCCTCGTCGCGGTCGTAGAGCAGTTCGCGCCGCTTCAGCGCCGTCAGCGCGTCATCGTCCAGCGGGTGTTTGACCGCGAGATCGTCGTAGTAATTGGCGGGGATCGGCAGGAACGGCACGCCCGCCGCCAACCCGGCTTCGACCAGCGGGCCGATGTTGGGGCTGGAAAAGGCGATGTGATGCACCCCCGCCCCGGCGGTGGCCCCGACGAAACGCCCGGTCGCCGTGCGGCGGCTTTCCGAAATGTTCAGCGGCAGCCGCACCCCGCGCCCCGCCGTCGCGCCGGGGCTGACCAGCGCCCGGCTGCGGATCAACCCATAGGGATCGGGCAACTCCCACAGGCTGTCCGGCAGGAAGCCGAAGACGGCGCGGTAAAACAGCACGAAGCTGTCGAGCCGCCCGAAGGGCAGCGCCTGGGCGACATGGTCGATGCCGGTCAGCGCGCCGTGATCGTCGTTGTTCTCGCCGCCGGGCAACATGTGGAAGTCGTCCTCCCAAAGGCTGCGCCCGGCGGGATCGTCCCCGGCGGGATCGTCATTGACCAGATAAATCAGCGTGCCGTCGGGCGCGCGCAGCGCCGGGATGCGGCGTTCGCCCGCGCCGACGCGCTCGCGCCAGGACAGGCATTTCAAGGCTTCGGCGCGGGCCATCGCCCGTTGCGCGTCGTCCACGCGAAAGGCCATGGCGCAGACCGAGGGGCCGTGCATCTGGAAATGCTCCGACGCCGCCGAATCCTCCTCGCTGTTCAGCACCAGATTGACCCCGCCCCGGCGGTAGAGATCGACCGCCTTGGAACGGTGATGACCGGCGTGGCGAAAGCCCAATTGGACGAGCAGCGCCGCGAGCGACGCGCGCGCCGCGTCGTCCACGGCGAATTCCAGAAACTCCACCCCGTCGCAGACCGGCGGTTCGGGCAGGCCGGGGCCGTATCCGGCCTCCGCCTCCGCGTGGATCAGGGAGCGCAGACCGTCCAGCGCCGTTAGCCGGGCCGGTGCGGCGCGGAACTCGTCGTTGAAGATCTCCAGCGACAGCGGGCCGCTGTAGCCCGAATCCAACACCGCTTTCAAAAAGGGCGTCACCGGCAACTGGCCTTGGCCGGGGAAGTTGCGGAAATGGCGGCTCCAGGACAGCACGTCCATCGACAGCTTCGGCGCGTCGGCCAACTGGACGAAAAAGATCTTCTCGCCCGGCAATTCGGCGATGCCGGAAAACTCGTCGTCGAGCGCCAACGTGTGGAAGCTGTCGACGATCAACCCCAACGCCGGGTGGTCGGCGCGCTGGACGATGTCCCACGCCTGCCGCCAGCGTTTGACGTGGCGGCCCCAGGCCAGCGCCTCGTACCCCACGCGCAGGCCCCGGCGCTGGGCGCGGTCGGCCATCTCGGCCAGATCGGCGGCGGCGCGGGCCGGGTCGTCGATGGCGTGCGGCTGCACGTTGGAGCAGACCAGCACCAGATCGGTTCCAAGCGCCTCCATCACGTCGAATTTGCGTTCGGCGCGGTCGAGGTTGCGGGCGCGTATCGGGTCGGGCATCGCCTCGAAATCGCGGAAGGGCTGGAACAGGGTGATGGCCAGCCCCAGCCCCTCGGCGATGCGCCGCACGTCGGCGGGGGAGCCGTCGAAGGTCAGCAGGTCGCTTTCAAAAATCTCCACCCCGTCGAATCCGATGGTGGCGGCCGCCTCCAGCTTTTCCGGCAGGGTGCCGCTCAGCGAGACGGTGGCGATGGATTTCGCAAAGGCGGGGGTGGGCATCGGACGGCTCCTGACGCTGGGGGCGGCGGAAAGGGGGCGGGGAACGCGGGTCAGGCCCGCCCGGCCTGCTCGTCGATCAAGCGGGCGACGCGCCGCAGCGCCAGCCCGTAACCCTGCGTGCCGAATCCAGCGATCACCCCGTCGGCCCGCGCCGAGACGAAGGAGTGGTGGCGGAACGGCTCGCGCTTGTGGACGTTGGAGATGTGGATTTCGATCACCGGGGCGTCGAAGGCGTTCAGCGCGTCAAGGATCGCCACCGAGGTGTGGGTGAAGGCCGCCGGGTTGATGACGATCCCGCCCGCGTCGTTCCGCGCCTCGTGAATCCAGTCGATCAGCTCATACTCGCGGTTGCTTTGGTGGAAGCGGATGGCGAGGTCCAGCTCGCCCGCCAGCGCGCGGCATTCGGCCTCCACGTCGGCCAGGGTGACATGGCCGTAAATCTCGGGCTGGCGCTTGCCCAGCAGATTCAGGTTCGGCCCGTTCAAAATATAGACAAGACGGCTCATGCGATCTCCTGCCGGGGCTGGATCGGTGACGGGACGCGCGGAACGGAGGGGGAAGCGCTGCGTGGGGCGCGCGTCCGGTCAGTGATGGGCGAGGATTTCGCCCAGGAAGCTGCGGGCGCGCGGGTGTTTGGGCGCGCGGAAGAAGCTTTCCGGTTCGGCCTCTTCCAAAATCTGGCCTTCGGCCATGAAGATCACGCGGTCGGCGACCTGCCGGGCGAAGCCCATTTCGTGGGTGACGCACACCATCGTCATGCCGTCGCGGGCCAGACCGACCATGGTGTCCAGCACCTCCTTCACCATTTCGGGATCAAGGGCGGAGGTCGGCTCGTCGAACAGCATCACTTTGGGTTCCATGCAGAGCGCGCGGGCGATGGCGACGCGCTGCTGCTGGCCGCCCGACAGTTGGGCCGGGTATTTGTGGGCGTGTTCGCCGATGCGCACCCGCTCCAGATAGCGTTTGGCCGTGGCCTCCGCCGCCGCCGCCGTGACGCCGCGCACCCGCATCGGGGCCAGCGTGCAGTTTTGCAGCACCGTCATGTGGGGGAACAGGTTGAAGTTCTGGAACACCATCCCGACCTCGCTGCGCACCGCGTCGACGCTGCGCGTGCTGTCGTCCAGCCGCACGCCGTCCACGGTGATCCGCCCGGTCTTGATGGTTTCCAGATGGTTGACGCAGCGGATCAGCGTGCTTTTCCCCGACCCGGAGGGGCCGCACAGCACGATCTTTTCCCCCCGGCGCACCGACAGGTTGACGTCGCGCAGGGCGTGATAAGCCCCGTACCATTTGTTCACGTCCTCCATCACGATGAGAGGATCGTCACCCGAGGGCGACGCGGCGGCGGCGGTTGACGGCATGGCGCGGATGTCCTCGCACGGGAAGAGGGTGGCGGGGTGGGGCCGGAACCCCGGCGCCGCCGTTGGACAAGCGACGGCGGCGCAAGGGTTGGCGGCGCAGGGGTTGGCGCTGAGCGGCGGTCAGCCGACGGTGAAGGGGACGCCCTCCAGCGTGGTCGGGAATTCCGGCGGGGTGAAGCCCATCCAGGTCTGGTAGATCTTGGCCAGTTCGCCGTTGGCCTTGATCGTGTCGATGAAGGCGTTGACCGTCTCGTTCCATTCCTTTTGGCCCAGACGGGTTCCGGCCCCGTTGTATTGGCGGACGAAATCAAGCTTCCGCTCATAGGCGCCGGGCTGGGATTTGTTGAGGCGCAGCGGGTAGAACTGGTTGGCCCCCACCGCCTGGACCTGACCCGACAGCAGCGCCTGAATGGTCGCCGCGTCGTCGTCGAAGCGGCGGATCGTCGTGCCTTCCGGGGCGACCTTGGTCACGGCGGTGTCCTGCGCGCTCGACCGGGCGACGCCGATGGTGAAATTCTTCATGTCGGCGGGGGTGGCGATGGCCGTTCCCTTGGCCGCCACCAGAATGATGTCGTTGGCGGCGTAGGGCTTGGAGAATTGGATCGCCTTGGCGCGGTCGGGGTACATGCCCATGGTGGCGAACAGGATGTCCACCCGGCCCGTCAGCAGCGCCGGAATGCGGTTGGCCACCGCCGTCGGCACGAATTCCACCGGCACCCCCAACTGTTTGCCGAACAGCTTGGCGACGTCGGCGTCAAAGCCCTCCTGCACGCCTTGGGAGTTGACGAAGCCCCACGGCGCGTTGTCGCCCTGGATGCCGACGACCAGCTTGCCCTTGCTCTTGATGTCGGACACGGTCTGGGCGGCGGCGTCGCGCGGCAGGGTCAGCAGCGCCGGGGCGGCCAGCGCGGCGAGGCCGGCCCCCAGAACGCTGCGGCGGGTCGGGCGGAAAATCGGCGTGTCGGTCATGGTGGCGCTTCCTCTGTTTTTTGCGTTGCGGTTTTGCGGTGTGGGTGGGCTTGGAACGATCAACGGGCGGCAGCGCGGGCGATCCGGCTTTCGACGCGCATGCCGTAGAGCGACAGCGGCCAGCACAGGGCGAAATAGATCGCGCCGACGACGGAGAAGACGAGCAGCGGCTCGTAGGTCTGGTTCGAGACGATCTGACCGGCGCGGGCCAACTCGATGAAGCCGACGATGGCGGCCAGCGAGGTTCCCTTGATGAGCTGGACCAGGAAACCGATGGTGGCGGGCAGGGCGATGCGCAGCGCTTGCGGCAGGATGACGTCGCGCATCCGGGGGACGTAATGCAGCCCCAGCGCCTTCGCCGCCTCGAACTGGCCCTTGGGCAGCGCCTCGATGGAACCGCGCCAGATCTCGCCCAGGAAGGCGCTGGCGTGCAGGGTGAAGGCGATGGCGACGGCGCCCCAGGCGGGCAGCGTCAATCCGATCAACCCCAGCCCGTAATAGATGACGAACAGTTGCATCAGCAGCGGCGTGCCTTGAAACACGGCGATGTAGCCGCCGGTGATCCGCCGCAAGGCGCGCGAGGTGGAGGTCCGCGCCAGCGCCACCCCCAGCCCGCCGATGCCGCCGCCGACGAAGGCGATGGCCGCCAGCAGCACCGTCCATTTCAGGCCCTGGATCAGAAAGCCCAGCTCGCCCAGACCGAATGTGGTTCCCATATCAGCCGCTCCTATCGGGTCGGATAGTCGAAGTAGCGGCGGGAGAAGACCGAAAAGCCGGTCATCAGCAGCCAGGAAATCGCCAGATACATCAGCGTGATGGTGAAATAGACCTCGAAACTGCGGAAGGTTTCGGATTCGATCCGCTGCGCCACCGAGGTCAATTCATAGGCCGAGATGGCCGAACAGATGCTCGACGTCAGGGTCAGCATGATGAACTGGCCGGTCAGCGACGGGTAAATCGCGCGCAGGGCCGGTTTCAGCACGATCATGCGGAACACCTGCCCCTTGTGCAGGCCCAGCGCCAAACCGGCTTCGATCTGCCCCTTGTCGATGCTCTGCACCCCGCCCCGGATGATCTCGATGGCGTAAGCGCCGCCGTTCAGCCCAAGGGCGAGGATCGCCGTCACCGTCGGGTTCAGCGTCAATCCGATGTTGGGCAGGGCGAAGAACAGGAAGAAGATCTGCACCAGAAAGGGCGTGTTGCGCACCAGCTCGACAAAGGCGATGACGATGGAGCGCAACCAGCGGCGCGACGAGCCGCGCGCGACGACCCCGCCCACCCCGACCGCCAGCGCCAGCGTCATCCCGGACAGCGCCAAGCCGATGGTGCCCAGACAGCCCCACAGCAGGGATGGCAGCGCGTCGAGCACGACGGTGAAGTCAAGTGTGTAGCCCAAAGGCGCGTCCTCCCCTGCGGATCATTGTCGGCGGTGCGTGGATCGCGGCTTGGCCACCGCTTTTGCGTCGCCGCGCCGGGCGACGGATCAGAATAAGCCGGTCGAGGCCGGTGAACCCTGTCAGGGGCGACCGCCGCCGCCGGAAGGATCGGGGCCGGTCAGCCCGCCGCGCGGCCTCGATAAAGAACGTACTGGTTCGTACATTTTGGCGCAACTGATTTCTACTGCGAACAATCCGATTCTTGATTGTCCTTATACTGATTGAGTGTATGGGCGGCTATCGCACGGAACCGTTGGGAAATGCGGGCGCGCGCGAGGGATATGGCGCGCAGGGGCAAGGATCGGCGCTACCGTCAAGGACGGGCCGAAAAGCGACGCGGCCTCGGCGACGGTTGGTCAGTAATGGAACCGGCAGGCTGCGATCACCAGGGTTTGGCTGTCGCCCTCCCCCATGACCGTGTAGACAAGGCGGTGTTCCCCGGTGATGCGGCGGGACCACCAGCCCTTCAGGCTGTGCTTCAGCGGTTCGGGCTTGCCGATCCCTTTGAAGGGGGTTCGCTTGACGTCGCGAATCAGGTCATTGATCCGGCGCAGCATGTCGCGATCCGCGTCAATCCAATGCTGGTAATCGTTCCAGCCGATGTCCGTGAAGGCCGTTCTCATTCCTCGACGAGGTCGCGCTCGACAAGGCGTCCCTCTTCGGCCTGTTGGATCGAGGCAAGCAGGCGGGCGGCGTTGGCCGGGCTGTGGAGGAGATGAAGGGTTTCCTGCATGCCCTCAAACTCTTCCAGGGACATCATGACCACCGACCGACCGCCTTGGCGGGTGACGACCAGAGGCGCGCGGCTGTCGCACACCTCGTCCATCAATCCGGCGAGATTCTGGCGGAGTTCGGTGTAGCTGACATGGGCCATGGCGGATTCCTGTCTGGTTGTTCAGGCCAGCGTCGTTGGGACGGCGATCTGAAGCTGTAGACCGATCACGTACAAATTTCTGTACACCTTGCACTGTGCCTTTGGATAAGGCCGGAGTCAATGGCCGGAGGCGAGGCGGAGAAAAGCGAGAGAACCAACATAAGTCATTGATATGTATAATATTTGACATTTTGGTCCAATTGGTTCATGACACCAGCATCGGGGCGCTTGGCGCCGACCGCGCACGGATGATGGCATGACCGCTGACGACCCGACGACGCCCCCAAAGCCCGGGCGCAAGAACAACCCCGAAGCGACCAAGCAAAACATCCTGGACGTCGCGCGGGAGGAGTTCGCCAATCTGGGCTTCAGCGGCGGGCGGGTGGACGCCATCGCCGAGCGGACGCGCACGACCAAGCGGATGATCTATTATTATTTCGGCAGCAAGGAAGGGCTGTATCTGGCCGTGCTGGAAAAGGCCTACAGCGACATCCGCAGCATCGAAAACACGCTGAATTTGGAAGATTTGGAGCCGGAAACGGCGATCCGCACCCTGATCGACTTCACCTTCGACTATCAGGAGCAGCACGAGGATTTCATCCGGCTGGTGAGCATCGAAAACATCCACCGGGCCGAGCATATGAAGGCTTCCACCGTCATCGGCAATCTGAACGTCACGGTCATCGACACGATCCGCAAGATCCTGGACGCGGGCCGAGCCGCGGGACTGTTCCGGAACGCGATCTCACCGACCGACCTGCATCTGATGATAAGCGCCTTCTGCTTCTTCCGGGTGTCGAACCGCCACACCTTCACCCTGATTTTCCATCAGGATCTGGCCGCCCCCGACACCCGCGCCCGCCACAAAGGGATGATTGGCGACGCGATCATCAGCCTGCTGAAATCGGACGGAACCGGCGCGTAGCCCCCCAAAACGAAAGGCGCGCCGTCGCCGCCCCGAGCCATGGCCGGTTTCAATCGGACCCGCTCAGGGGCCTTACAGCCGCTTCAGATCGTCGATTTCCAGCACCGTTTCCGGCAGGGTCAGCACCATGCCGTCAAACACATGCAGCAGGGCGCGCGGGTTGCGGTCGGTTCCGCAGACCCGGTATTCCAACCGGATCGCCTCAATCCGCCGGGGCAACATACGGTCATGGTCGCTGATGAGTTGCCAGGCCAAGACGCAGGTGTTGGTCGCGTCCTGGGCCACCGCGTAATCGTAATCGCCGTAACGGTTGCGGCGGGCGGCGTCGGCCACCTTCGCTTTCATGTCGGGAAACTCGCGCGCCAGAGTCTCGGTCAATGTCTCGGTCGAATAGAGCGGCACTGGAAAGGAGCGTGGCGGTTGGACCAGCGCGCCGAACAGGCTGTCGGGCAGGGTGTGGACGTCCATCGTCAGGCGGTTTTCGCCGGGAAGGGTCGTCGGGTTGCCCATAACCACCCTGTAAGAGGTGTAGATCGCCCCGGTGCTGCGCATGCGCCCGGCGACGATGGGAAATTGCGGGTTGTCGGGCAGGGTGATCGGCAGATCGGCGGGTTGCACCCGCCGCCAAGGCGTCGCCGACTGGGTCAGATTGTCCTCAACCCATCCGGCGCAACCGGCCATGACCAAGGTGGCGGTCAGGATGGTCGCCCGCAAGAGCCATGAAGAAGCCGACATGTCTCTGTCCCTTTGTCAGTAACGGTATGTGGCTTGGGTCGTGACGCTGACGCCCTCGCGCGTTTCCTCGGTGCTCAAGCGGTCATCGAGCGACTTGAACAGCGCGGCGGCCTGATCCAGCCGACGCAGATTGTACAAGGCCCAACCGCGCAGAATGCCCAAATTGCGCGGCTCCGGCTCCAACTCCTTGCGGGCGTCGAGCAGGCGGAGCACGTCCTGATAGCGTTTGTCTTCCAACGCCCGCCCGGCTTCGGTCGCCAACAGGCTGGCGCGGATTTTCGCCTTTTGGGCTGATGTCAGATTGGCGCGCGGCAGGTCGCGCGTCAGACCGACGACATCGCCGGTCGTCAGCCGCGCCACCGCCCGCCCGTAGGCGCTTTCCTGCGCGGGGGTGGGTTTTTCCTCAAACCCATGGGCCTCGTCGCCGGTGTCGCCGCCCTTGACGAGTTTGGCTGGTTTGCCGCTTTTCGCCGGTTTGCGGGCGGCGAGCGCCTGGGCCTCGACGAAGGCGGCCTCCGCCTCGGTCGGGCGCTTCAGCTCCAGCAGGCACCAGCCGCGTTGCTGGACCAGGGCGGCGGTCGGGCCGCTGCGGGCGATCATCCGCTGAACGGCGTTCAGGCAGCCGGCGAAATCATTGCGGGCCAGCGCCATGTCCAGTTCGCTCGGCCCTTGCGGAGCCGCCGATCCGCCGCTGGTCCCGCCGCGTGGCGGGTCGGCGACGGCCTTCAACGCTTGATCGACGCGGCTGGATTTGCCGCGCCAGGGGGTTCCGGCCTCGCGCGCTTCGGCCTTTTTGCCCATCCCGGCCAGCGCCAGGATCAAGCCCTCCGCCGCCTTGTCGGACGGGGACCAGCCGTTGGCCTCGGCGAACCAGGATTGCGCCTCCGCGTGTTTTTTCTGGCGCTGGAAATACCAGCCAAGCGCGATGGCGGCGTCGGAATCCTGTTTGTCGCGGATGTTCTGTTCGACCCGGCTCAGGTCGGCGGCGGACAGGGCGCCCCCCTTGGGGTTGCCCAACCGTTCCAGCAGACGGCCGGATTCCAACTCCCCCTCCACCTTGCGGACGGTGGTGTAATCCTCCCCCGCCGCCGGGTTGGCGGTGGCGCCAAGCGCGGTCAGCTCGCGCAGTTGCTCCGGGCTGAGATAACGGGACGCCTTGAAAATGGTGTCGCGCCGCTCCTTGGCCTTGGGGCATTGGCTGACGATGGTCTTGTAACGGTCAAAGGCGCGGTCGGTCTGCTTCAACTCGGCGTAGGCTTCGGCCAGCCGCCACGCGTTGTCCAGCCGGTTGCAGGCCACCGCCTCGGGCTGGGCGGCGGCGGCGTCGATCACGTCCTGCCAGCGTTTGGTGTCGCTGGCCCCGCGCAGGCGGTTGGCTCCCTCGGCGACGTCCAGCTCTTGCAGCAATTTGGCCGACGGCTGCCAGGAGGGGCTTTGGCGGCGTTGTTCGGCGATGGCGGCGCGCGCCTCGGCGAATTTTCCCGCCGACAGCAGCGCCCAGAACGGGCTTTCATCGACGCCGGGGGTGGCGGCCTGCGGGGTGAACAGATCCTTCGGCGGCTCCCAACTCGGATCGAGCGCGCGCAGCCGGGCGATTTCCGCCTCCAACCGTTCCACGTCGCCGATGCGGGCGTAATAGCGCAGGGCGGAATCATCCATCGCGCCGGGTGCGGCGGCGGGACCGCTGCCGGGGGCGGGGGCCACCTCCACCTTCACGCCGGGGGCGAGCGCCCGACCGCCGGGGGTGGACGCGGCCAGCGCAGGTGACGCGCCCACCAACAATCCGATCAAGGCGGCGCCGAGCAGCGGACGGATGAGACGGTTCATGGCGCGATTCCCAGACTTTGCGCGGCCAGCGCCGACAGATGGGCCAAGGTGGTCGAAAAATAATCCTCGGTCGCGGCGAGCGGCGGCACGGTCACGCTGTTGCCGGTCCCCGCCAACTCGCAGGCCAGCCGATAGACCGCCAGCATGCCGACCGAGGCCGGAACCTGCGTCGTCGTGCCGCCGGGCAGCGAGACGGTGGCGGGGATCGCGTCGCCGCCGGACTTGGCCGCCAGCATGGCGAAGGGGCGGAAATAATAGGGATCGCGATAGCCGTCCAGCGCCAGATACAGCGGCGCCCGCACCGCGTCATAGCCATATTGCTTGCGAAAGCCCTCGGCCACCGTGACGCCGCCCTTGGCGTCCAGCGTCAGCCAGTCGGGCGGCAACTGATAAGCGCCAAAGCGCGCCTTGGCCAGCAGCACCAGCCCGCTGTCGGCGACCTTGCGCCACAGGGCGGGGTCGGGCAGCAGCGACGCGGGCAGGGCGGCGAAGGCGCGCAGCGCCGGAAACACCCAGTAGCTGAGATTGAGGGTCAGCGAGTCGCCCTTGCGGAAGCCGTCGCGTCCGGGCAGCAGCACGGTCAACCCGGCCTGTTCGACCACCACGGCGGCGGCCAGCGCCTTGACGATGGCGACGGCGGCGGCGCGGTAGGCATCGACCTTCCAAGCCTCGGCGGCGCGCAGCAACCCCCAGGCGATCAGGATGTCGCCGTCCGACGCGTTGTTGCGGTCGGTCACGCCGCCCTCGGGCTGCCAGCGCCACGCCGCCAGCCCATCGCCGCGCACCATCAGATTGCGTTGGGTCCAGCCCCACAGCCGATCAAAGGCCGCCCGGTCGCCCGCCGCGACGGCCAGAAGCATGCCGTAACCCTGCCCTTCGGAATGGCTGACGTCCTTGTTGCCGGTGTCGACGATTCGGCCCTCGGGCCGCAGGAAGCGGTCGGCGTAATCGCGCCACGCGGCGGCGTCGAACGGCTTGGCCCACAGCGGCGGAACGCCCGCCGCCGCCGTGGTCAGCAGCGCGGCGGTTCCCCCGATCAGCAGGTCGCGCCGGGTCGGCGTCATGGTCCGTCCTGTTCCTTGTGGTTCCGTTCGGCGTGGCCGCCGCGCAGCAGCATCCGCATGCTGACCGTCAGGACCACCGCCGTTCCCAGCAGCAACCCGAACAGCAGCTCCAGCCGCTGCGAGAGATTGCGCGCCAGAATGAGGATCACGTTGCCAATGTCAAAGGGATTGAGAATGATCTGGTAGGGGCGTGACGCCTCCAGAACCGTCATCGACGGCGACACGCTGCTCCACAACCCGCCGCCGCCGCGCAGCTTGTCCCACAAGCCGCCGTCGCCCAGACTGCGCAGGGCGCGGTCCAGCGACCGGGTGTCCGCCGCCGTCAACAGGGTCCAGGTCAGCGCGTCCGCCCCTGGCGCGTGGTATTGCAGCAGGGCGGCTTCCGGCAGGGTTTCGGTGTTTTCGGTCAGCGCCACCACGTCCACCGGCGTGTCCACCACGGTCCAGTGGTTGACGTAGCGCGCCACCATGGCCATGCCGCGCCGCGCCCAATCGGGCGCCCAGCCGCCGCTCCCGCTGGCGCTGGTTTTGCCGTCGCCAGCCATGCGCTGCCAACGGTTTTGCGCGCCGCCGCTGTCCAATGGAGCGCTGGCGGGGGCCGGGCGGGCGGCGACCCCGGCGCGGCCATTGGCGCCGACGCCCGTCCAGGCGCCGCGCAGCCGGTCCACCAGGGCGCGGCGTTCGGCGGCGGCCATCGGTTCGCCGCGCGCGCTGGCCTGGGCGATCAACGCGCCGGCCTCCAGCAGACCGGCCAGCCGGTCGGCGGGCAGCGGCGCGCTGGCGAAGGCGGCCTGCGGCAGCGCGGCGACCGGGCCGACGATCAAGGCGTTGCCGTCGGGCGCGCCGTCCCAGCCGACGGCGGGAACCAGACGCAGCAGATCGCCCGAGCGTTGGGCCAGCCGGGCCGCCATCGTCCAGGCCGCGCCGAACCAGGGCGCCTCTTTCCCCACCACGACCAGATCAAAGGACGGCGCCGGATCCCGCCCGGCCATCCCGCCATAGGGGTAGGCGGTCTGCGCCGTGGTGGCGAGGTTGGGCAGCGTCACCAGCCGGGCGAAACCGGGGATTTCCAGGCTGGAATTGTCCTGCAAGGTGAAGCGGGGCCGCCGCACGGCGAACACGCAATCGGCGCCGCTGGCTGGCGGCAGTTCGGCTTCGATGTCGATGATGTTCGGGCCGGGCCGGAACAGCGTCATCGGCAACTGCATCTCGCCGTTTTCGATGGCGCCGCTGGATCGTTTGTCGATTTCCATGGCCGAAGCGGCGCGCCCGTTGACGCGCACGTTCAAAATCGCGCCGGGGCCAAGATTGCCCTCGAACGCGCCATTGACGTGAAACAGAACGGCGCGGTCGCTGACCGGGGCGTAGCCGGTCGGCAGGGTCAGCGCGACATGGCCGGTGTAACGGTAGCCGTCATGCTGAACCGTGGAAAAACCAAGGTCCGACAGGCGGTAACGCCCTTCCTCCTGCACCTCGCGGGGCGGGGCGGCGGACGGACCGACGTCGGTGACGATGACCGCGCTTTGCGTCGGCAATGGACGGTTGACGTCGGACAGCCGGGCCACCGCCTGATCGACCTCTGCCGGATTGCGGCCCGAGACGACGGCAAGGAAGGCGCCGGGCGCTGCATTGACTCCGGGGACCGGGCCGGGGATCGGGTACACGGCCAGAAACGGGCCGGTGATCGCCGCCGCCCGCGCCTCGCCCAGCAGCGGAGCGATCTGGTCGCGCGGGCCAATCAGGATGTTCTTGCTGCTGAGGCCGGGCAGGCTGTCGAGCGCTGGCGGGGCGCTTCCGGCTTTCCCGAGCGGGATCGGACGGGCGACGATGCGCGGCGACTGGTCGCCCAGCAGCAGGCCGTAGGATTGCGCCACAATCGCGCCCCACCCCAGATGGTCCGCGTCGATGTCGGCCCCGGCCTTCAGGATCGTCAACGGGTCGCGCGTCCGGTCCGAGGCGACCAGCAATTGCCGCATCATCGCCAGATCGGGTTCGGGGGCCGTCCCTTCGGCCTCCAGCGTCAGCGACGAGGCGGCCAGATTGACCCGCGCCCACAAATCAAAGGTGCCGCGCACCGTGCAGATCGCCCGGTGCTGGGCGTTGGTCTCGAAAACAATCTGATTTTCGCCGGGCCGCATCAGGCTCGCGGGCAGGGAGATGGCGGCGTTGACCGGCCCCTTGAAGGCCGCCAACGGCAGTTCCGCCACCGCCGCCCCGTTGATGAAAACGGCCAGCGTGCCTTTTTCCGGCAGAATGTCGATGCCGTTTTCATAGGACAGCGTCAGCAGCACCGACGACAGCGGCCCGGTCGGCGGGATGAAGACCCGCAAGGCCACGCTGTCGGTTTCGCCGTTCAGAACCGCTTCGGGCGGCCCGTCGCGCAGGTTCGACAACGGGATGACGCGGCGGTCCAGCGCCTGGGCCGCCGTCGCGCACAAGGACAAAAGGACGGCGAACAGCGCCGCCCACAGGCGAAGCGGTGACGGTGGGATCATGGCGCCCGGAACATCAGGATGCGGCCAACCGCGCCCGGCAAGGCCAGCAGCACATGGCCCAACCGGGGCAGGACGCGCGTCAGGAAGAACAGCAACCCGCCGAAAAAGGTCGGGGCCTGCACCCGCTTGCGGTCCAGGAAGCTGTCCCAGCCAACGCTGTTGCCGAAGACGAAACGGGCCATCTCCACAATGTCTTGCCGGTTGCGCGGGGCGAAGCTGGCGCCGACGGACAGGATTCCGCCGCGCATCTCCAGCCGTGAGACGCGGACGCCGGTGGTGGTCGCGGCCTCCGTCTCGGTCGCGGTGATGGTCAGGACCGGGGTGTCGGGGTGGGTCAGCCGTTCCCGCCAGCGCGGCTCGACGTCCAACCCGACGCCGCCCGCCGACACGTCGGCGACGGTCACGTCGATCCGCGCGCCGTCGGCGAAGAGCAGAACCGCCGGGCGCTCCATGGTGAAGCGTTCCTGCCGCCGCACCCGCTTGCGTTCATAGACCACCGCCAGACCGCCAAGCGACAGGATGAAGCTCAGGCCGTTCCACACCGCCACCGGCACGATGGCGGCGCGGTGTTCGGGGTACATGCCATAGCGCCAGGCGCACATCGCCAGCCCCAGGGCCAGCACCAGCGTGACCAGGATGAAGGGGGTCGCCAACGGCGAAAAGCCGTCCTGCTCGACCGATTGCCCCTTGGCCGTCACCTTGAACACCGGGTTGCGCGGACGCAGGAAGGTGGCCAAGGCGGCGCGCGAGACGTGGAAGCTTTGCAAATACTCGTACAATTCCGAAAACAACGGCCAGCGCATCCGCCCATGCAGGAATTGGGACAGGAAGGCGGCGGCGAAGACGTGCGGAATGACGAAACAGGCGAAATCGGGCAGGTTGATCCGGTAAATCTCCATGCCGAACAGCGCGTAGCACAGCGGCGACAGCAGGAAGATCGGGCGCCAGAACCAGAAGAACCAATAGAGCATGGTGCTGAGATAGCACAGCCGTTGCGGCACGGTCAGGCCGCGCTTGAAGATCGGGTTCTTCAAAAGGAAAAGCTGGATCATCCCCTGCGTCCAGCGCGACCGCTGCATGATGAAGCTGTCGAAGGTTTCCGGTTGCAGCCCGGCGATCAACGGGCGCGGCAGATACACGCTGTGCCAGCCGCGCGAGTGCAACTCCAGCGCCGTTTCGCAATCCTCGGTGATGGTGTCGCCGGAAAATCCGCCGACCTCTTCCAGCGCGGCGCGGCGCAGCACGGCGGCGGACCCACAGAAGAAGGAGCCGTTCCAACGGTCCAGGCCGGGCTGGATCGAGTAATAGAACATCTCGTTCTCGCTCGGCATCCGCTCGAACGTGCCAAGGTTGTACTCGATGGGGTCGGGGTTGACGAAGAAATGCGGGGTCTGGACCAGAAACAACCGGGCGTTCTGCTGGAAAAACCCCACCGTCGCCTGAAGAATGCCCGAGGTCGGAACGTGATCGGCGTCGAGGATCAGCATCAGATCGCCGCTGGTCTGATGAAACGCGTGGTTGATGTTGCCGGCCTTGGCGTGCTCGTTGCGCGGGCGGGTCATGTAGGTGACGTGCAAGCGCTCGCACAGGGCCATCAGCGTCGCGCGCCGTTCGCGCGCCGCCGCCGCCGCCGCCGGGTTGGCGTTGGCCAGCTTCTGATCGGTGCCGCCATCGTCCAGCAAATAGATGCGCAGCTTGTCGCGCGGATAGTCGATGGACACGGCGGCGGCGAGCGTCGTCTCCAGCAACTCCGGCTCTTCGTTGTAGGACGGGATGTAGACGTCGACCGACGGCCAGAAGGCCGGGTCGCCGGTCGGCTCCACCGGCTCGCGTGTCAGCGGGTCGATGATGACGAAGAGGGAGGTGAGGAATAGGACGAAGGACAAGGCCTCGGCGGCGAACAGGATGACGCCGGGGATGAAATTCAACAGATCATCGGCGGGCGGCAGGGTGCCGGTGAGGCGCCAGAAAAAATACCGGAATGTAACAAAGGCCAGCAACAGAACGGTCAGGGTGCGGGCGTGCCAGAATTTTTGCGCAAAACGGCCCAAGACAAAGGCGGCGGCCACCACGCCCACCGAAATGGCGGCGCTGGCCACGCGCCCGACTGGCAAAGCGGCAAGCGCAAGAAAGAATCCTGATGAAAGCAACAGAAGAACCCACAGAAGCAGCGTTCGTATGGTGAAGCGGCGGCTGTGTGGGCTTGGACGCCGATTCGTCTGTTGCGTCGCATTGTTCAGAGGTCGAACAACCGTTTGAACGCTTGTGGAGGGTGTCATACGAGACCACAGAATTGCCGTGTTCTTACCATAGACAGTTGCATCGCCAAGGCTCAAGCATCGTTACAATTCGCTACGATAATGAGATAAACATTGCGCAATTGCCACGCATGCTTTTCGGCTCTCGTCCGTAGACGGTTGCGAATCGTTCAGCAGGCCAGCCGATCCTCCCCTTTTTTGGCCAGCCTGGTGAAACGTCATAGACGAATCGGTTAAGCAAAGAATTGGTTCAGTGACGAATCGGTTGGGTTGAGGGCGCCGATGATCGGTGGTCGCCGCGTTCCTGCCTTGCGTGAAAGCGGGGGCTGTCGAGGGTGACGGCGGCGGGATTTGCCATCATGGTGCGGAACTGATCCGCAAGCGTGTTGGTCCTATGCTGATGTCCCTGTCATCGCTGGCTGTGTTGGCCGACGCCTTTGGCGTGATCGCGCCGGTTCTGGTGGTCGCGGCCATCGGGTTTGGTTGGCATCGGGCCAAGCTGCCCTATGACAGCGCTTTCATCACCACCTTCGCCATCAACGTGTCCTCGCCCTGTCTGGTTTTTTCCTCCCTGACCCGTCTGCACATCAGCGGCGCGGTGATGGGAGACATGGCGGTGGCGGCGGTGGCCTGCATGGGGTTGGCCGGGCTGGCCTCCGTTCCCATTCTGCTGGCGGCCCGGCTGCCGTTGCGGGTCTATCTTCCGGCGATGAGCTTTCCCAACGCGGGCAATCTTGGCCTGCCGGTCTGCCTGTTCGCCTTTGGCGAGGAGGGCTTGAGCTTGGCGGTGCTGTTCTTCGCCATGATGTCGGTCTCCCAATTCACCTTTGGACCGGCGTTGGCCGCTGGGCGCTTCAGCGTGGCCCAACTGATCCGCACGCCGGTGATCTACGCGGTGGCGCTGGCGATCGGCATGCAGACGACCAACCTTACGCCGCCGGTGTGGGTGTCCAACACCACGACCTTGCTGGGCAATTGCGCGGTGCCGCTGATGCTGCTGTCGCTGGGGGTGGCGTTGTCCGGGCTGCGCTTGACCGGGGCGTTGCGGGCGCTGTCGATGTCGGCGCTGCGGCTGGGGCTGGGCTTCGCCGTTGGTTGGCTGGTGGTGTCGGCGATGGGGTTGAGCGGGACGATGCGCGGCGTCGTGCTGGTGCAAAGCGCCATGCCGGTGGCCGTGTTCAATTATTTGTGGGCGCTGCGTTACAACAACGCGCCCGAAGAGGTCGCCGGGATGGTGCTTGGCTCGACCCTGATGGCCTTTCTCGGCCTGCCGGTCCTGCTGGCCCTGGTGATGTGAATCGGTTGATGTGAGTGGGTTGATGGGACCAACAGCGCAAACGAGAGAGGGGAGGGGTTTGAAATGACCAACAAGCTTCATCGTTACCGGGTTCGGCTCGACTGGACGGGGAATCAGGGAACCGGCACCTCGTCGTATCGGGGTTACAGCCGCGACCACAGCCTGAGCGCGGGGACGAAGGCCCCCATCGCGGGATCTTCCGATCCGGGCTTTCGCGGCGATCCCGCCCGCTGGAACCCGGAGGATCTGGTGGTGGCGGCGCTGTCGTCCTGCCACCAGCTTTGGTATCTGCATTTGTGCGCCACCGCCGGGGTGATCGTCACCGCCTATGAGGATGACGCCGAAGGCGTGATGGAGGAACAGCCCGACGGGGCGGGCCAGTTCGTCAGCGCGGTGTTGCGGCCCCGCGTCACGCTGGCGCCGGGATCGGACGCGGACAAGGCCCTGAATCTGCACCACACGGCGGCGGAGAAATGCTTCGTCGCCCGGTCGGTGAATTTCCCGGTCGCACACGAACCAACCATCGTGGTGGCGGACGCCTGACCGGCGTCATGGCTTTTGTGGTCAGTGTTTGGCGAAATACGGGCCGACCAGACGGCGCAACTCCTCTTCCACCCCATCGTCGCCCAGCGCGGTCAAATGGGCGTGGAGGGGGGCGATGATCTCCGTGAAGCGGGCCAGCGCCGCCGAATCGAAATGCCGCCCCGCCCCCTCTTGCAGGATGCCCATCGCCACATCGAAAGGCATCGGCTCCTTGTAGGGGCGGCGGGAGGTCAGGGCGTCGAAGACATCGGCGATGGCGAAGATGCGGGCGGCGATTGGGATGGCGTCGCCCGCCAGTCCGCGCGGGTAGCCCGATCCGTCGAACTTCTCATGATGGCCGCCCACCACGTCGGCGGCGTCGGTCAGCCAATCCGACGCGCGCAGAATGTCAAGCCCATGGACGACGTGAGTCTTCATCACCGTGAATTCGTCGGCGTCCAGCTTGCCGGGCTTCAACAGGATGCGGTCGGGGATGGCGATCTTGCCGACGTCGTGCAGGAAGGCGCCCTTCACCAGCCGACGGATGGCGGCGGCGTCCAGCCCCATCGCCTCGGCCAGACGGATGGCCAGGATGGTGACGCGGTAATTGTGGGCGTGGGTGTCGCTGTCGCGCTTGGCGATGGCGCTGCCCAACACCGTCAGAATGTCGATGTTGGCGGTCAGCAACTGGCGCGACAAGCCCATGACGCTTCGGTTGAAGGCGACGAAGATCGGCAGCAGCACCAAGGCCGCCAGCAGAACCGACAGGGACGAGACGCCGACGACGGTCACGGTGTCCTTGACGATTTCGCGGGAATGTTCCGGCGACAGTTGGAAGACGCTCTCGAAATAGCCCAGGAGTTTGCCGTCGCGGTCCGACAGGGACTCGATGGTCTGGATGAAAAAGCGTCCGTCGATGGTGAAGCGTTCGTATTGGGAGTTTCCAGCGGCGGGGAAGGCGTGGCGGTTGCTTTTCAACCGCTCCTCCGCCCACTCCGCTCCGGGCGCGATGTATTCGGCGGCTTTGGCCTGCGTGGCGTCGTACAGTTCGGCGACGATGAAAATCCCGCCGGTTCCGACCTGATCGGTTTTGATCCGGCTTTGCATGAAACGGCTGAGAAGCTCGTCGGCTTTGGCGGCGTTCGCGCGATCCGCCGTCATGCTGGGCAACATGTCGCGAGCTTCAACCAGAAAGGCGCTGGATTCCTGTTTGGCCAGATCGGACACCAACGCGTCGGCGATTTCCATTTCGACCCAAAAGGCGACGCCCCCGACCGCGACGGCCACCGTCAGCGCGGCCACCGCCACGCGGGCAAAGATTGATCGGTAGGTTGGCAGGCTCATCGGGACACGCTCGTCAACGAAAAGGCAGACATTGGAAAATCACCAAGGGGAATACACGAAGAGAGATTTTTTGTCATGCTCATGGGATGATTCCGCCCTTCGGCGCCCCGCCCCCTTGCTCATCCGTCCCCACTCAACAGCCTTTGGGCTGAACCGGGGCTGAACGGCACGCTCAGCTCCGCTTCAGTTGGCCGTTTCGTGGATGTTCGACCGCGCCGTTTCGGTTGGGGGCAGCGTCTCTTCCAGACAGACTTGGTCGCGCCCCCGGTTTTTGGCGAGATACATGGCCTTGTCAGCCCGGTGCAGCAGGCTGTCCACGCTGTCGCCGTTCACCAGGACGGCGACGCCGACGCTGATCGTGTGCGTCCAGCCGGTGGAAAAGGCGTGGGCGCGCACGGCGTCGCACAGGCGCCGGGCGACGATCATCGCCGCTTCCGCGTCGGTTTCCGGGCAGAGGCAGAGAAACTCCTCGCCGCCCCAGCGCCCGACCGTGTCGATGACGCGGGTGTTGGCCTTGGCGACGACCGCGAATTCCTGAAGCGTCTTGTCTCCCGCCAGATGGCCGAGCAGATCGTTGATCGCCTTGAAATGGTCGAGGTCGATCATGATGACCGACAGCGGGCGACCGTAACGGATCGACCGCTCGATCTCCTTGGTGAAGCGCTCGTTCAGGCTGGCCCGGTTGGCCAGGCCGGTCAGGCTGTCGGTTTGCGATTGGATTTTCAGCGTTCGGTTCAATCGGGTGAGCTTGACGATCCAAAACAGGCTGGTCAGCGCCACCAGGACGAAGGCGAAGGCGATTTTTCCAATCAAATCGTAATCAAGGGCGGTTTGCACGTTGATGGCGACATGCTTGTTGGCGATCATCGCCCGCTCTTGCGGGGTGATGGTGGCGATGGCCTTGTTCAGAATAGTCCGCAGGAGGGGAAGATCCTTCACGATTCCAACCCGCAGATGGTTGTCATAGCCGGGGATCTGGCCCGCGATTTTCAGATTGAACCAGCCTTCCTTCTTGATGGTGTAGACGGACACGGTCATCGAGCGGATGGTCAGATCCGCTTTCTTTTCCGCCACCATGGCGAAGGAGTCGGCGTCGCTGTCGCTCAACAGGATGCGCAGGTTGGGAAAGTCCCGCCGCACCCGCTCCTCGATCGAGGTTCCTTTTGGCAGCGTCAGAGTTTCGTTCGACAGAGCGGCCAGATCGGCGACGAAGGGATGGCCTTCGCGGGTGATGATGACGTTGGGGTCGATGAACAGCGGTTTGGTGAAGCTCAGCCAAGTGTCGCGTTTTGGCGTCTGATTCAGGAAATTCAGCAGCGTGCAGGTTCCGGCCCTGGATTGGTCGAGGCTGTCCTCCCAATCCTTCGTCACCACCAGACGCAGGGCAAGACCGGCGCGCGACGCCGCCAGACGCAGCAGATCGGCGCCGATGCCGACATGCTCGCCGCGTTCGGTGACGGTTTCATAGGGCGCCCAATCGGGATCGACGCAATAAGAAATGGGACCGGACGCGTCAAGATATTGGCGTTCTTCCGCCGTCAGATCGAGGCATAAGGCCAAAGACGGCAGGAGGATGGCGACGCAAAGGGCCACGGCGGCGGCAATGGATCGGCTGGAAAAAGGCTTCATGATTTGCAACTTGTGCGACCGTGCCGGGCGAAACACCCGCCCCTGCTTGCGATTATAATGCCTGATGCTGACCGATGACGCCATTGATCCAACAGCGACAAGTTGCGACAAAAGACATTTTATTTGTTTGGCCCGCCAACCGCTTTCACTCCAGCGTGAATTTGCCCTGGAAACAACGCAGACAGGCGTCGACCACCGGCGGATCCAGACGGCTGCCGCGCTGGCGGGTGATTTCGTCCAGCGCGGCTTTCAGCCCCAGCGCGGGGCGGTAGGGGCGGGGGGCCGACATGGATTCGACGATGTCGGCGACGGTCAGGATGCGGGCCTCCAGAATGATGGCGTCGCCCTGGATGCCGCGCGGATAACCGCTGCCATCGAGATACTCGTGATGCTGGTGCACCGCCTCGGCCAGCGGCCAAGGCAGGTCCAGCCCCTTCAAAATCTCGTAACCGGCGGTCGTGTGGGTCTTGATGAGATCGAATTCGATGGCGGACAGCGTGCCGGGTTTGGACAGGATTTGCAGCGGGATTTGGATCTTGCCGACGTCATGGACCATCGCGGCCAGACGAAGCCCTTGGATGAAGAAGTCGTCCAACCCCATTTCAGCGGCGATGGCGGTGGCGATGTCGCCGACCCGGCGTTGATGGCCCGCCGTGTAGGGATCGCGCGATTCGACGGTGGAGGAAATCGCCTCGATGGTCAATTCCATGCCCCGGCGGAAACGCTCGACCTCAATCTCGCGTTCGGCTTGCGTCGCGTCCAGGGCGCGGCGGGTGCGGCGCGCGTCGATGCCGAACCCCAGATTGTCGGCGAAGCGCTCCAACAGCGCGACCTCCTCCGGGCCGAAGGCGTTCGGTTCCGCCGCGTAAACCCCCATGACGGCGATGATCGACCGTCCGGCGCGCACCGGAATGGCGATGGACGACCGGATTCCGGCGGCGCTCGCCCGCTCCGCCCAAGCGGAAAAACGCGGGTCGCTTTGGATGTCGTCGATGATGGCCGGTTTGCCGGTGCGCACAGCCATGCCCGATGGCCCGCGCCCGTGCGCGTTGTCGGCCCAGGACAGGGCGATGCCGTCGATGTAGGCGACCGCCCGCCCGGCGGCGGCGCGGATGACGATGGTCTTGTCGGAATCATCCAGCGGTTCGGCGATGGCCGCCAGAAGGAAGATGTCGTCCGCCGTCAGCGCCTCGCACACCTTGCTCATCAGATCCAGTTCCGAAGAGCTGCGGATCAGGGCGGCCTCGGACTCGGTGACGGCGCGCAGGGTCCAGTTGACCCGTTGCAGGTCCAATTCCCGTGTTTTCAGTTCGGTGACGTCCTGGACGGCGCCGATGGCCTGCGCGGGTTTTCCCTTTCGGTGGATTGAACGGCCACGGATGACCACATGCCGGAGGTCGCCGGTCGCCGAACGGACGCGCGCGTTCCGTTGCCAGGATCCATCCTGGTCGCGGGTGTGATGGAAGGCCGAGGCGATCGCGGCGCGGTCATCGTCATGAACATGGGCGATGAAGTCGGCCAGCGTCCCATGGGCCTGATCGGGCGGCAGGCCGACGATCCGGAGCAGTTCGGCAGACCATTCAAAATGATCGTCGGCGCTGTGATAGCGCCAGCTTCCCAGATGGGCCAGCCGTTCCCCCTCGCTCAACATCCAGCGATGCTGTTCGGCCCGCTGTTCGGCTTCCATCTGTTCGGTGATGTCGATGAGGACGCCCAGAACGCCGATGGACCGCCCATCGCCATCCAGAATGGGGGCCTTGGTCGTTCGCACCATCCGTTGTGCGCCGTCGGCGGGGTAGGGTTCCTCGACGCTGATCGGCTGGGCGGACGCGAGAACCCGCAGATCGTCGTGCCGATACCGGGCCGCAAGGTCTTCGGGGTAGAACATGCGGTCGGTGCTGCCGATCATGTCGGCGGGCGTCAGCCCCTGGTCGGCGGCGAACGCGGCGTTGACGTGCAGATAAACGCCGTCCGCGTCCTTGACGAACAAGCGGGGATGAACGCCGTCGGTCGCGCGTTGGGTGGCGAGAATGGCGGAAAAGGCGTTGAAAAAGGCGTTCCGTTCCGGCGGGCCACCGGGAATGGGCGGCTCGTCAACCACGGCCTTTTCCAGGGATGGGGACAGCATGGCGGTCGGCTCCATCACGGCGGCGCGGCGGACGGGCCGCTGAACGCCGATGGGAAGCGATAGCCCCCTTGAGACACCAGATCAACGCAGTGATCGACGATCTGCGGGTCGAGCGCGGTTCCCCGCGCGCCTTTCAGTGTTTCCACCGCGTCGTCCAGGGACAGGGCGGAGCGGAACGGACGGTGGGAGCACAGGGCCTCCAGCGTGTCGGCGACGCGCAAAATCCGGGCCTCGATCAAAATCTCCTCCCCCTTCAGGCCTTGAGGGTAGCCGGTGCCGTCGAAATTCTCATGATGCTGGCGAACGATGGTGGCGACCGGCCAGGGAAAATCAATGGAGCGCAGGATTTCCCAACCGACGTCCGGGTGTTTTTTGACGAACGCGAACTCCAGCGGGGTCAGGCGGCGGGGGCGCAGCAGGATTTCCGACGGAACTTGCATTTGGCCGATGTCGTGGGTCTTGGCCGCCAGCTCCATGCCGCGCAGCCGGTCTTCGTCAAAACCAATCCGACGGGCCAGCGCCACGCAGAGATCCGCGACTCGCGCCTCGTGCCCGGCGGTGTAGGGGTCGGTGTGGACGGTGACTTTGGTGAAGGCGTCAATCGTCTGCCGCAACACCGCGTCCAACCTGTCCAGCCGCCCCTGAAGTTGGCCGTTCAACGCCCGACGCTCGTCGGCAAGCTCAATCATGCCGCCAAACAGCAGGACGGCCAGCGCTTGGATGACGAACAGGCTGCCGCCGAACGTCGCGAAAACCGTGGATTCGGCGGCGGTTTCTGGCGTCAACAGCAAGGACAGCGCCTCGACGGCGCCGACGGCGACGCCCAACAAGGCGAGCCGGACAACCCGCCCCGCGCCCGGGCGCCACAGCCAACGCACGACCGCCAGCGACACCAACCAATCCGCGCCAACGCCGATGACTCCGGCGACGGCCCCTTGCCCGCCATACCACCAGCGGGTGGCCGCGCAGACCGCTGCGGTCAACGCGCCGCCAAGCGGCCCGGAATAGGCGGTGGCCAGCCCAACGACGGCGCCGCGCGGATCGAGCCGCAATCCGGCGTCCGGCTGAAGACTGAGCCAGAGGGTGAGCCATCCGGCCAAAGCGAAGGCGCCGACGCGCAGAATCCGCTGTTGATCGGCGCTCAGACGGAATCCGACGATGACCTGCGACAAGCCCCACAGCCCGAACAGCGACAGGCTGAACGTGCCATGGATGACGAGGTCGGGAAGGATCATTCCGGGCATGCTGCACCTTAGAACGCGCGCGGTCCATCAATCATAAGATGGGCAGTGTGCAGGACTTTGTGCAGACGCGGTATTGAGGACGGCCCTGATGTCCGGCGGCGCTTGTGCGGTGAAACAAGGCCGCCGGACCGAGGCTCAGATCAACTCGACCCGCTGGGCCACCGGCGCGTCTTCCGCCCCATAGGCGACATAGCGGACGTCTTCGCCGTCGGCGACGATTTCCAGGCCGGACAGGCGCAGGGTGGCTCGGTCAAAGAACACGTCGGCGCCGTCTTCCCACGGCTCGATCAGGCCGGACTGGCTGTCCAGATTGTACCAGCGCACGGTGCCATAGGCCATGACCGCCGGGCCGACCGGCTCCGCCGGGCGTTCGCGGCGCTCACGCGGCGGCTTGGGCGCGCGGGGCGGGGCGGCGGCGACGTCGCCATAGTCGGGCTGCGGCTGCTGGCCGGTGGGCGGCGCGCCGCGCTGGGGGCGGGCCGGACGGGCGCGCGGGGCGGGGGGATTTTCCGGCGGAGTCACCGAATGAATGGCGACGACCTGCGGCCCCTTGGCCCCTTGCGCCATGTCGCAGACCAGAATCGTGCCTTCCACCGGGTTGGGCAGGGAGGCGGCGGCCAGGACCGACGCGTGGAGGAACGCCTCGCCCGTGCCGTCGGCCAGACGGACAAAACCAAAACCTTTTTCCGGCTTGAACCATTTCACCGTCGCCGTGACGTTCTTAAACTCGTCGCTCAATGCAATTCCCTTTCGCGTCCCGAAAGCCGGGCAGGCGGCGGCTATCCCCTGATGCGGGCGCAACGCCGCGCGTCGCGACCGTAGAACGGCCCCGGCTGCGCGCACCCTATCATAAATCGACCGAAGAAAAGCCACATCACCGTTGCGGTCCGCGCCGGACTGCGACGAAAAATTCGCAATTCGCCGTCAGACAGGGCCAAACTTAGCCGCCAGCCACCCAAGGATGACGTTTGGCCAGCGCCACGAAGCTGCGCAGGGCGGGGGAATGGCGGCGGCCCGACACCATCACCAACCGGATCTCGCGCGAGATTTCCGGCTCGACGATCACCCGCGTGGCGATGCCGGGCAGAATCGGCAGGAATTCCGGCATGACGGCGCAGCCCATCCCGGCCAGAATCAGCGCCTGCACCCAATCCTCCCGCTCCGTCGCGTAGCAGACGCGGACGTCCACCGTGTCGGGAACCCCCAGCGCCGAGAAATGATCGGGGTATTCGCAGTTCAGGCGGGACAGATACTCTTCGCCATGCAGCTCCTTGTACGGCACGCGGTCCATCGCCTCGAACCGATGGCCGGGGGCGAAGGCGACGGTGTAGCGTTCGCGGTAGAGAAGATCATGGTCGCAGCGGTCGGGCAGGTCGGGCAGCCCAACAAAGGCGACGTCGAGTTCCCCCTCCATCAACAGCCGCACCACCTCGCGGCCCGGCGCATCCTTCAGCGTGACCTCGACATTCGGGATTTCGCGGCGGACCCGTTTGAGGAATTCGACCATGCGGCCCGGCCCGATGGTGCACATCAAGCCGACGCGCAGCGGCGAACGGTCCAGCTTGCGCCAGCTTTCGGCCTGATGCCGGGCCATTTCGCTGGCGTTGAACACCGCCTCCAGATGCGGGCGCATCAGACGCCCCAGATCGGACAGATGGGTCAACCCGCGCTCCCGCCGGAACAACGGCCCGCCCATCTCGTCTTCCAGCTTCTTGATCGCCTTGGTCAAGGACGGCTGCGTCACCCCGCAGGCGTCGGCGGCGCGGGTGAAGTTCAAGGTCTGGCACAGCGCCATGAAATACTGAACCTGATGAATTTCCATCCCAACGGCCCGCTGTTCGTGATGGCCCTAACGACGAAGGGGCTTCCGTCATGCTTGTACGCAAGCCATGGGGTGGAGGGTATGGGAAATGTCGGCGCTCACGCATTCGTTACGGGTCGGGGGCAAGGTTGGGAGGGGGGCCTTTGCCGGTCCAGACGGTTCCATCGGGGAGGATGGTGTTTTCGAATATGGCGTCGGTGAGGTTGGCTCCGGTGAGGTCTGCCTCGCTCAGGTCGGCCCCGCTCAGGTTGGCCCCGCGCAGGTTGACCCCGACAAGGTTGGCGCCGATAAGGTTGGCCTTCCACAGGTCGGCCCCGCTCAGGTTGGCCCTGAGCAGGAAGGCCTTGCTCAGGTAGGTCCCGCGCAGGTCGGCCCCCCTCAGGTTGGCGAACCTCAGGTTGGCTTCGCTCAGGTTGGCCCCGAGCAGGAAGGCCTTGCTCAGGTAGGTCCCGCGCAGGTTGGCCCCCCTCAGGTTGGCGAACCTCAGGTTGGCTTCGCTCAGGTTGGCTTCGCTCAGGTTGGCCCCTGTCAGGTTGGCGTTGGTCAGCTTGGCTAGGCTCAGAACGGCCTTGCTCAGATTGGCTAAGCTCAGGTCTACCCCGATGAGATCTGCTCCGATCAGCTTAGCTCCGGTCAGGTCGGCCTTGCTGAGCTTGGCTTCGGTCATCTTGGCCCAACTCAGTTTGACTCCGCTTAGTTTGGCCACTCGGAGGTCTGCGCGCGAAAGATCAATCTTGATTCGTTTGTCTTTGTCTTCCCGTTTTAGGCGTCTGACGATGTCAAGAATCAACTGGATGTCCGTGGGAAGCGATGGAATTGGCCCGGTTTCCGCTGTCTCATCCGTTGGGGGTGTCGGTGAGACGGGCCGTGCCTCCCGGACATAGGCGCAGAGAACCTCAATGGCCTGGGACAGCAAACGCGGGGTGGATTTTCCCAACGCCTCCAAGGCCAGAACCGCCCCCATGCGGATGGACGATTTGTCGTGCCCCAGTTGCTCCACCGCCTTGGCGAAGGCTTCCGACGCTTTGGCGTAGGCTTCGGCGTCCAGCTTTCGGATCGCCGTCAGCCCGTCGCGGTGCTGGTTCCAACTGCGCCAAAAGGCCAACGCGACGCCCGCCACGCCAACGGGCGCGGCGGCGAGCAAGCCGATGGCGGAAATCAGTTTACCAAAGGCTTCGACCTTTTTCTCATCATCCTTGATGCCATCGAAAGCGGCCAGGGCGGCCCCCGTCTTGCCGCCCAACAGCAGCAACTCCAGCGCAACAATCACGGCGAACAGGGCGGCGATGGCGGACGGGGGATCGTTGCGCGCCCACTCTTTCACCGCTCGCCCTGGCGCCCATGCGCAGCGCCATGCGGCGGTCCCGACGTCTTTCGCCTTTTTCCCCAAGCTTTGGACAGCGCCGCGCGCCCGTCGCCACCGACCGAGACACCAACCCCGCACCCCAACCATCCGCCCACACCCTCGCCGCCTTGCGCCGGGCCTCACTACACGCGCAAACGCGCGCTCTGGCAAGATGTGCAATTTTTCGGCTGGCGACGCCCCGCCGACGCGCGCGCCCTTCCCCCTCTCCCCCCCGGGGAGAGGGTCGGGGTGAGGGGGATGCATGGCGAGGATGAGCGGGGTTGGCGGATCGCGTCGGCTCCGCCCGATGGGCCACGCGGCGCCACCCCCTCACCCTAACCTCTCCCCGGGGGGGAGAGGGGATTCCTGCGGTGATCGGGCTTTGGCAAGATGGGCGATGTTTCGGCTGGCGACTCCCCACCGACGCGCGCGCCCTTCCCCCTCTCCCCCCCGGGGAGAGGGTCGGGGTAAGGGGGAGGCA
>Ga0209373_10000352_pt1 | contig 81867 bp, 70 predicted proteins | sample Higcelweek5metaG_FD_187173 | JGI IMG/M metagenome (GOLD analysis project Ga0209373, IMG submission 187173) | Freshwater pond sediment microbial communities from the University of Edinburgh, under environmental carbon perturbations - High... | ecosystem: Environmental > Aquatic > Freshwater >...
GCTTTTTCAACAAACTCAAGAACTGGCGTCGGATCTCTACCCGATACGACAAGACAGCAGATTCATTTCTCGGCTTTGTATGTCTCGTATCTGCCAAACTATGGATACCCTTTGTCAACAGAACCTAGAGCCGCGTGCGCTAAATCAGAGGCAGGCACGCTGCTCTAGCTTTTTGTTTTGCCGCATTGTTGTTGCGAAAACCGGTTCCCACTTTTCGCACAATGCTGGTTTTTTCATGCCGCATTGTTGTTGCGAAAACCGGTTCCCACTTTTCGCACAATGCTCTAAACCTCTGTGCAATCCTGCCGGGATGGTCAGATGTTGGAGAGAGAAGCATGTCACTGCTCGGTGCATCCCATGGTGCGGCACGGGGTGCACCCCCTGCGCCGTTGTGGCTCAGTTACCCCGAGGCTTTCAGCCCGGAAGAATGTGCCAGCCTGATCGACATGATGATCTTTGGGGCCCATAAAAGCGCCGGGCTGGTCAACGGCAAGGCCGAACAGTCCATCCGGCAAACCGATATCCACTGGATCCCGGAAAACGACGAAACATCATGGGTCTATCAACGTCTGGCCCAACTGGTAGCGCAAGGCAACCGCGATGCCTTTGGCTATACCCTGTCCGGCTTTGACGAGGACGCCCAGATTGGCCGCTACCAGAACGGCGGTTTTTATGACTGGCATATCGACCGTGGCGGTCGTGGGATTGGTGCCCGCCGCAAACTGACCGTTTCCGTACAGTTGTCCGATCCGACCGACTATCAGGGGGGCGAATTGCAGCTCAATCCCGATGGCCGCGTTGTGACCGCTGAAACAGCCATCGGGACCGCCGTCGTGTTCCCGGCCTATATGCTGCACCGGGTTGCCCCGGTGACGCAGGGCGTTCGCCATTCGCTGGTTATCTGGACCCACGGTCCTGATTTCACCTGATTTGTTTATCGCTGCTGCCAAAGAAAGACCCTGCCATGGCTCCGCCCCGCTCGTTCCGCCCGTCCAATCGTCCTTCCGGCCCCGGCAAGGGGCCTGCCAAAGGGCGGGGTGGCAAACGCCCGTCCACTCCGCCAGCGGCAACCCCGCACGGACCAATCCTGTCCCTGAGCATTGACCGTCTGGGAGCCCGTGGCGATGGCATCGCCCATGCTGATGGACAGACGATCTTCGTTCCTTTTGCCTTGCCCGGAGAAACGGTACAGGCTCAGGCGCTGTCGCGCAGCAGCGATGGCGTCAGCACGGTCCTGAAGGGGATTGAACAGCCGTCCGAACACCGTGCAGCCCCTGTCTGCCCGCATTTTACCCGCTGTGGCGGTTGCGTAACCCAGCACATGGTCCACGAGGATGAAAGCGTCTGGAAGCGGTCGCTGATCGTCGAAGCCCTCAAGCATCGGGGCTTTGAGGATGCCGACGCCCTGGTGTCGTCCACCATCGCCCTGCCCGCTGGAAGCCGCCGCCGGGCCGTGTTTGGCTATCGCCGGTTGGCGGAACGGGTGGTGGTCGGTTTCAACGAACGCGCCAGTCACCAGATCATTCCGCTGGATGCGTGCCCGGTGCTGGTCCCGGCCCTGTCATCCCTGCCAGCCCGCTTGTCTGCCCTGCTGGCCCCGGTGCTGCCCAAGGGCAGCCAGGGCGACATCATGGTCGTTGCCAGCGATACCGGCGTTGACATGATGCTGGATATCCCCGCAATTCCGGACCTCGCCGGACGGGAAGGACTGGCGGCGGTGGCAGACCAGCTTGACCTCGCCCGCCTGACGGTACGGATCGGCAAGACCCCCGAGCCGATGGTGATGCGTCGCCAACCGGTGATCACCCTGGGGAACACCCGGTTGCCGCTGCCCATTGGAGCCTTCCTGCAGCCGAGTGCCGAAGGTCAGCAGGCCTTGCAGGATCTGGTGCTGGCTGCGGTCCGGGATACCACCGGGGCGGTTGCAGACCTGTTCTGCGGCATGGGGACCTTTGCCCTGCCAATCGCAGAACTGGGCCGACAGGTGACCGCCTACGACCTCGAAGCCGTCCAGACCGCCCCCCTGCACACCACCGGCCGGGTCAAGGCTCAGGCCCGTGACCTGTTCCGCCTGCCGTTGATCATTGACGAGCTGAAGCCGTTCTCCACCATCGTCCTTGATCCGCCGCGCGCCGGAGCCCTGCAGCAATGTCAGGAACTGGTCAGGCTACCCTCCGGCGTCGGACCGCAACGGGTGGTGATGGTGTCCTGTAGTCCAGCCACCTTCTCACGTGATGCCCGCATTCTGGCTGATGGTGGGTATCAGCTGAATTCCGTCACGCCGGTTGACCAGTTTGTCTGGTCTGCCCATGTGGAACTGGTGGCAGTTTTCACCCGATAACGCTATCCTCATAGCATAATAAGGGATTCTGCACACGGACCCATCCTTCGACATGACCTTTGGGGGGCAACGCACGATGCATACTGTGGCAACCATCCTTCTTGCGACCCCTCACCCTGATGCTGTCGCGGCCTTGCTGACCAGCCTGAGCCGTAGCGGCTATGCCTGCCGGTTGACCTCCCCGGACACCCTGTCGTCGGCCATCGCGCAGGAGGCCCCTGACATTCTCCTGCTCGGGCCGGGCTTCAGCGGGAATCTGCTGGAAACAGCCCTGCACAGCGCCGCCAATGCTTCCTGCCCGGCCCTGTTGCTCGCAGCCCCCGGAGATGAGGCCGCAGTCCTCAGCGCGCAGGAGCATGCCTTGGCTGGCATTCTGCCCTGGCCTGACAGCATCGACGCCTTGCCATACTACCTGCATCCGCTCACCCGGCTGGCAACCATGCAGAGCGAGCTGACTCGCCGGCAACAGACCTGCCATTTGCCAGCCACGGCAGCAGGGCACGGCAATCCGTCGCTGTCAGACCCGCCTGCGTCGGTTTTGATCATCAGCACCCATCCGTCCGTGGCCAGTCTGCAGGCAACGCTGGCCCCAGAGGTTGACGTTACCACTGCGCCAGACACCTTTTCCGCACAGAGCCTGATGGAAGGACGCCGTTTTGACGCCTGCATCATGGTGCCCAACACCGACCGGGAGGCGCTGTTTGACCTGTGCCTGCAAATCCGCCGCAATCCGCGGCTGTTCAACCTGCCCGTCCTGTTTCTGGATGACGAGCAGCCGTTGAAGGCTCTGTCCATGGGGGCATCGCACGGCTTGCCACTGTCAGCCAGTGCCGCAGACCTGCGGTTTGCATTAAGGACGATCGTTCAGCGCCAAAGGCAACGCTGGGCCCTGCGGCAAGCCATGGAGCAGACACGCTCTGCACCTTTCGCCTCCCCCATCGCCCGCGAAGCCTATAACAGCCAGTTCATGGACCAGTATGCGCGGGCTTTCCTCGCAGAACGGGCCCATCCCCATGCTTTTGCCATCGTTGGCCTGCTGTTTGCCGGGGTTGACGCCATCGAACATGAATTCGGGGCCGATGCCGAACAGAACCTGATCGCGCAAATCGCCCAGTGGTTGACGTTGCTGGTCCGCGCCGAAGATATGGTGGTGCATCTTGACGGGGCCCGCTTCTGTGTCATCCTTCCCGATACGCCGCCCGAAGAAGCGGCACTGGTCATGAATCGCATTGCCGGGGTGATCTCGAACACCGACTTCGCCGTTCGCGACGTCTATCGGGTTGTCACCGTCTGGCCCTATGTCGTTCCAATGGACTTGACCCTGTGCCAACAGGCACCTAGCCTTGCTACAGAGGTCATTCAGGTGCTGGAAAGCAAAACAGCCCTGCTTTGACGCCTCCCTGGACTCTGACAGATATACTTGAGGTATCACAAAACTGGCGCCCACGTTTGCGCACGCTGCTTCGGGACACACCATGCGGGTTGACATTATCTTTGATACGATTTGCCCTTGGTGCTTTGTTGGCAAGCGCCGTCTTGAACGCGCCCTCGCCCAGCGGCCAACTGTTGCGGCACAAATCCATTGGCGGCCATTCCTGCTGAATCCCGACATGCCGGAGCAAGGTATCCCTCGTGCTGCCTATCTGGAACGCAAGTTTGGCGGGGCGGCCCGGGTCACCCGCATGCTGAACAGTCTGGCCGAGGCGGGCAAGGCGGAGTCGATCGATTTTTGTTTTGATGCCATCCAGGTTACTCCCAATTCGGTGGACTCTCACCGTCTGGTCCAGTTTGCCCACCGACATGGCGTTGCCAATCAGGCCGTGGAAGCCTTGTTCCAGGCCTATTTCGTTCATGGTCGCAATATTGGTGATCGTGACGAGCTGTTGGGCATTACCGAAGACTGTGACCTGTCCGCCGATGAATTCGAGCGCATGCTGAACAGCAATGAAGGACGGGGCGAGATTTACCTCGATAATGCCCAGACGCACCGCCTCAGCATCAACGGCGTGCCGTGCTTTATCTTTGAAAACGCCTACGGCATCGCCGGGGCACAAGATCCTGACATTCTGGTGCGCATGATCGACATGGCGATCGAAGGGCCGCTCAACGACCCTCTCAGCAGCCTGCGCCCGCATGGCGATCTGGTCGGGAAATCAGAGAGGTCATAGGCGTAAACTACCAATGATCAGTTCCCAATGGGATCAATAATCATCAGGGTACCATAGCTTCCCTCGGCCACCGCATGCGGAACCCCGGCTAGCGCCAGATACATTTCACCTTCCGAAACCTGTACCAGTTCAGTATCCACAACAAGACGCATCTGCCCCTTAATAACGATCAAGGCCTCGTTATAATCATGGGTCTCGTCCGGATATGGGCGACCATCCATCTTGAGGATTTTGATATTGCAATTCCCGGACTGACCAATAACGACTGATTTCCAGAAGTCAGGCAAGTTTTCCGCAGTATCATTCAGGCTGATGTGAGTCATTGGATATATCCGGAAAAAGGGGCGCACAGTACCCCGCGCCATGTTTCCGGGTACCTTACGGCACCGGGATCAATGCCACGGCAACGCGGCGATCCTCGGCCATCAGGACATTATAGGTCCGGCACGCGGCACCGGTATCCATCAGATCGGTCACCACACCCCGCTCTTTCAGTGCGGCCCGGACCGAGGGCGACACCAGAGCCATACGGGGTCCACAGCCGATCAACAGCACCTCTACCGCCGGCGACGCGCTCAGGATCGGCTCGAACGTCTCGAACGTCATGCTGGCAACATCGGTGGCCAGCCAGGGAACTGTCCGCAATGGCATGACGAGAACCGGCTGTTGCCACACCGTTCCCGAGATCCGAAACAGGTTATCGCCATACGACTGGATGACCTGCCGTCCTTCAGGAATTGCCGGAGTGATATCCATCAGATCATCCCTTGTCAGATCATCAAGCGCCAAACAAAAAACAGGATCATGGAGCGCTGCTCCAAACCTCGCCGGGGCCTTCAGGCCCCGGACCCCATTAATTTGATATTGAAAGAAAAAATGGGGGTTCGGGGCCTCAGGCCCCGAGCGGTTCAGGCCGCAGCCTGCACTTTTCCTTCAACTGTCGTGTACTGTGATGTGAAACACATTCACAGCTCCAAGTTTCTGTTTTACCGCATTGTTTTTCTTGCGAAAACCGCCAACCGCTTTTCGCACGACGCTTCAGCATCAGGCGTCGAAATCAAGGCCCCACTCGGAATAGCGTGCCCGGTCTTCGGCCCAGTCTTCGCGAACCTTGATGAACAGGAACAGGTGCACCTTTTGCCCAAGGATCTCTTCCAGTTCCTTGCGGGCAGCGGCCCCGATGTGCTTGATCTGATCGCCACCCTTGCCCAGAACGATGCTTTTCTGGCTGTCGCGAGCAACAAAGATGGTCTGGTCGATCTTCACCGAGCCATCAGGACGCTCGGTCCATTTGTCCGTTTCAACGGTGATGCTGTACGGCAGTTCGTGGTACAGCTTCAGGAAGACCTTTTCACGGGTGATTTCCGCCGCCAGCATGCGCATCGGCAGATCGGAAACCTCGTCTTCGGGGAACATGTAGGGCCCCAGCGGCGCGCGCGAGGCAAGGTAGCGCAGAATGTCTGCCGTACCGCGTTCCTTCAGGGCCGAAATCATGAACACTTCGCTAAAGATACCCTCGGCGTGCAGCTTGGCAGCCAGATCCAGCAGCACCGGCGGGTTGACCAGATCGACCTTGTTCAGAACCAGAATCACGTCCCGATAGCCGTTCTTTTTCAGCGTCTCGATGATCGAGCTGCTGTCTTCATCCAGCCCACGCTTGCCGCTGGCCCGCTGGACATCAATCACCAGCATCACCGTGTCGGCATCGGCCAGACCAGCCCATGCCGCCGCCACCATCGCCCGTTCCAGCCGTTTTTTGGGCCGGAAGATACCGGGAGTATCAATAAAGATGATCTGAGTGTTGTCCTGCATCGCAATACCGCGAATGCGGGTACGGGTGGTCTGCACCTTGGGCGAAACAATAGAAACCTTTGTGCCGACCATCGCGTTGGTCAGCGTCGATTTGCCGGCATTCGGCGCGCCCAGCACGGCCACAAAGCCGCAACGGGTCGGAACATCATCCTGGGTGGTCGGAATCACATCATCACTCATCGTTTATCGTTTGGCCTTTTCTGCCAGGGCCTTATCCAGAAGGGTCTGTGCAGCCAACTGGGCTGCGGCACGTTTTGAAGTTCCCGTGGCGCGGGCAGGTGCCAACCCCTGCACGGAAACCTGAATGGTAAAGACAGGGCTGTGGTCCGGGCCCTCGCTGCCGACAGTCTCATAGACCGGCAGGGGCTTGCCACGCTGTTGCGCCCACTCCTGCAAGGCGGTCTTGGCGTCTTTTGGCGGGGCAGCGGCTTCTTCCATGATTGCCGACCAGTGGCGCTCGATGAACGCCTTGGCCGGGGCCAGCCCGCCATCCAGATACAGCGCGCCAAGAACAGCTTCGCACACATCGGCCAGGATCGCCGGATTTTCACGTCCACCGGCATCTTCTTCGCCCTTGGACATGGTGATAAAGCGACCGAGTTGCACAGCATCAGCCACACGCGCCAAGGCTTCCTTGCGGACCAGCGCGGTGTGACGACGGGCCAGCGACCCTTCGGCCTCGGTCGGGAACCGGCGATAAAGAATCTCGGCCACGGCCAGCCCGAGAACCCGATCCCCAAGAAACTCCAGCCGCTCATACGAAGTCGTATCGCTGGTTGCCGCGCTGCGATGGATCAGTGCACGCGCCAGAACAGCCGGGGCTTTGAAAGAATGCCCCAGCTGCCCCATCGCACCAACCAGAATTTCATCCGGTGACACAGTCACCTTGTTCCCTTTACTCACTGCGCCTGCCCTTTGGTTTCATCCCACGCATCACTGCTTGCCACCGGCCCGATACGATCAAACAGACGTTCCCAACGAATGGCCAGCGGCCACTTCCAGACTTCCCACAGACTGGCTTCGCCATTAACGGACAAGAACAGGAACTCGGCACGACCGACAAAATTTTCAAGGGGAACAAAGCCGACATCCGCCCGGCTATCGGCAGAATTGTCGCGGTTGTCACCCATCATGAAATAGTGGTCCGCCGGAACGGTAAACAGGCGGGTATCATCAAAACGGTTGTTGTCGCCATTTTCGATGATCACGTGCTGCACGCCCCCGGGCAGGGTTTCAACATAGCGCTGGAACCGCAACACGCTGCCATCCGGTTCGCGGGCAACGTAGTCCGCCACACGCTGGCGCGGCACTTCCTCGCCGTTGATATAGAGGCGACCGCCCCGCATCTGGACCGTATCCCCCGGCAGGCCGATCACCCGCTTGATATAGTCCTTGCTGGTATCGCGCGGCAGCTTGAACACCGCCACGTCCCCGCGCTGCGGGTCGCTCTGCATCACCCGGCCGTCGAACAGCGGCAGCCCGAGGGGCAACGAATAGCGGCTGTAACCATACGAGGACTTGGAGACAAACAGATAGTCACCAATCAGCAGAGTCGGAATCATCGAGCCTGAAGGGATATTGAAGGGTTCGAAGGCCAGGGTCCGAATCCCCAACGCAATGACAACTGCGTAGATGACCACACGGATCATCTCTCCAATGCCACCGTTTTTCTTATGAGACATGAAAAAGCCGCTCTAACAGATTGATAAAAGGTGAAGGCGCGGAAAACCACCTCCGGCAAGGGCTGTTGGATTGAACCCCCACACCGGAACGCTGTCAAGTTACCCGGCAGAAATTTCACCAGGAATTGCCGAACAGATGACATAGGCCTGCGCCAAAGGCCATTCATCACTGAGGCTTAGGTGAATTTGTTCCCGCCATCCAGCAGGAAGCTTTTCCCTGAGCAGAGTCAAGGCCAGCCCGTGCATCCGCAAGGATGGCTGACCACCCGGCAGGGTGATCACCTCGAAATCACAAAACCGCAACCCCTTGGCAATCCCCGTCCCCAATGCCTTTGCCCCCGCTTCCTTGGCTGCAAAGCGCTTGGCAAAAAAACCATAATAAGCCGCCTCGGTCGTACGTTGACGAGCAGCTTCGCATTCCTGTCCGGTGAAGGTTCTTTGAAGAAACCGCTCGCCAAAACGCTCGATGGTTTTCTGTATCCGGCGAATGTCCACCAGATCGCTGCCAATACCCAAGATCATTCGACCGTCCGATCGCTCTGCTTCATGCCTCATAGTCCCGGTCAGCACATTTTTGACCAAGGAGACATAAATATCACTATTACGAAAATCGTCTTTCCCTCCCGTTCACTTCATCGCAACGGCCTGTTCTGTGCTCATTCTGCAACAGCCCCTCTGCAATGAGCCACAGATCTGCAAGAAGGGCTGTTCTTATCAGAAAGTTGTGCAATAAGTAGATCAGAAAAACGTGTCGCGCTGCATCATGCACGCCGACACATACAGTGCACGATAGACTCTTGCGAAAGGCCTGCACGATGCGTCGTTTTAAATTTGCCATGGCGGCCGGGCTTCTCGCCAGCTTGCCGCTCTCTGCTGCCAACGCTGGCTGGTACGTCGGTGCTGACGGTGGTGTGTCCTTCATTCAGGGCACTGATGCCGGTTCGTCGACCAACGAAACCGATTATGACCTCGGCATGGTTGCCCTGGGTCAGGTCGGCTACAAGATTGGCGCTTTCGGCTTTGAAGGTGAACTGGGCTGGCGCGGTGCCGATATCGACAAGATCGGCTCGTTCAACAACACCAGCGGTGACATCAACGTTTACAGCGTGATGGGTAACGTTGTGGTTGACGTCGCCAACTTCAACGGCCTGCGTCCGTTCGTCGGCCTCGGTGTTGGTACCGCCTATGTCGATAGCGAAGGCTCGGTTGGCAACACCCGCCAGTACGAAGGCAACGACTGGACCTTTGCCTACCAGATGTTCGCCGGCGCCGCCTATGACGTCAGCGACAACTGGAGCCTGAAGGGCCAGTACCGCTACTTCGACACCACCGAGTTCAACACCAACACCCGTTCGGGTGGCAAGTACGATCCGGACTTCAAGACCCATGAAGTGCTGGTCGGCTTCACCTACTCGTTCGGTGCTCCGGCTCCGACCCCGGCTCCGGTCGCTCCGACCCCGGCTCCGGCCGCTCCGGCCCCGGCTCCGGCCGCTGCCCCGCCGAGCAACTACATGGTGTTCTTCGACTGGAACCAGTCGACCATCACCCCGGTTGCCCGTGACATTATCGTCAAGGCCGCCTCTGCCGCCAAGGCTGGCAGCAAGGCCCGTATCGACCTGACCGGCCACACCGACCGCTCGGGCACCGATGCCTATAACCTGAAGCTGTCCCTGGCCCGCGCCGAAGCCGTGAAGGCCGAACTGGCCAGCCTGGGCATCCCGGCTGAAATCGTCAACGTCGATGCCAAGGGTGAAAGCAACCCGATGGTCAAGACCGACGACGGCATCCGTGAGCCGCAGAACCGTCGCGTGGAAATCATCATCCCCTGATACGGGAGTGATGGCCTTCGGAAAGGGGAACCTCTCCTTTCCGAAGAGCACGCCAAGCGATAAAAAAACACCCTGCTTTTCGGCAGGGTGTTTTTTTATGAAAAGAAGAGACCAAAAAAGCCCATCCCTTCTTTGCTGATTAACAAGACGGAGTCCGGGGCCCGACGTCCCCGGCGAGGTTTGGAGCAGCGCTCCATGATCCTGTTTTCTGTTTGCCGCGCACCATGACCTGACGCAGGCACGCAGGTCTAAGTTTTGTATTACCGCATTGTTTTTGCGAAAACCGGTTCTCACTTTTCGCTCAAGACTCTAAAACTCCGGCATCCCCTGCAACAGGCGACCACCCAGCCGCACCGGCTGAATCTTGCGGACCAAACCGGTCAGATCATCCGTTTCAACCACACAGCCACAAACCGTTGCCTCGCCATCAGCGGGAGCCAGACGGTCGGTCGGCATCTTGCGGGTGAAGCGAGCGATGGCCGCCTCTTTCCGCATCCCGATGACGGAATTATAATCACCACACATCCCCAAATCCGTCTGACATGCAGTACCGCCCGGCAAAATCTGGGCATCAGCCGTCGGAATGTGAGAATGAGTCCCGAACACCAGCGATGCACGGCCATCAGCAAAATGAGCCATCGACATTTTTTCGCTGGTTGCCTCGGCATGGACATCAATCACGATGGCATCCACGCCCCCTTTACCCAGGCGATATTTGTTCAGTTCCTGAGCGACAGCGGCAAACGGATCATCAAGCGGGTCCATAAACAACCGCCCCATCACCTGCATCACCAAAACCTTTTTCCCTTGCGGCGCCTGAAATATCCCGGTGCCTCGCCCCGGGGTGCCGCTCGGATAATTCATTGGCCGCAAAATGCGCGGTTCCTTATCGATGTGGGCGATCATTTCGCGCTGGTCCCATGAGTGGTTCCCCAGCGTCACCACATCCACGCCTGCTTCAAAAAGATCGGATGCAATTTTGGCCGTCAGGCCAAAGCCATGAGCGGCATTTTCGGCACAGACCACCACAAAATCCAGAGCCAGGTCCTGCCGGAGCCGGGGGACTGCCGCCACCACGGCATCTCGACCGGAACGCCCCACCACATCACCAAGCGCCAGAATTCGCATTATTGATCCAGTCCCTGACAGGTCCATACCCGACCGGGTACGGCTTTCACAAAGAAAGCGATGATACAGCCGGGGAGTACAGGGGCAAGGAAAAGTTGACAGCAGGACACTGATAAACAAGCGTTTGCGCTCACGGCGGCAAATCAAAAGGTTAGATCAGTGTGCCTGCGCCAGATCACAGTACACGACAGCTGGTGCTATTCGCCCGAACCCGTTTGGCGGCGATGCCCCCAAACCCCCATTTTTCTTTAAAAATCAAGTCAATGGGGTCTGGGGCCTAAAGGCCCCAGCGAGGTGTGGAGCAGCGCGCCATGATCCTGTTTTCTGTTTGTCGTGTACTGTGGCATCAGATTTAACCCACGCTGGTCTAGGCGGCCCCGTTGCTCCAGAGCAATCCGCGCTCAGTCAAAATGGCATCGAGAGGCTGATCATGCGGCAAACGCGGGACATGGGGCACCTGCTGACAGGCATAGGCCACGCCGATCGCCACCACAGACATCCCGCCCGCGCGATAGGCATCCAGCGTGCGGTCATAAAAACCACCACCATACCCCAGCCGGAATCCGGCTGGATCAAAAGCCAGCAGCGGGATCAGCAGGACGGTCGGCCACACCCCCATTCCAACCGGGTGGTGGGTACCATAAAGACCGTCTTCCAGCGGCTCGCCAGCACGCCAGCGACGGAACTCCAGCGCCATCCCCTTCGCGATGACCACCGGCAAAGCGGTGGCAATTCTCCGCTCGGCCAGATCGGCCATCAAGGGCAGGATGTTGGCCTCACTGCGGATCGGCATATAGCCCGCCACCAGCGCTGCATCAGACATCCCACGGGCATAGGCGGAAAACGCCACGCGCAACCCATCGGCTGCGGCATTCCGTTCGGCAGCCGACACGGCCAAACGCTGCGCCGACATTGCCGCGCGCAAGGCTTTTTTCTCGTTTTCGATCAGGGAAGGGTCGGACAGCGGGATGATCCCCAAAGTCACAAAAGAAGCGGCGAGCCACCGTGGCCGTTGACGTCGCGTTACCTCCAATGGGCCGCGAGCACAAGGTGGGGACCATATACCAGGACCTGGATCCTGACAGGGACAGCCCCCTATCTTTATTTATAGCCCCGGGAGTAGTGCAGTCTGACGCACCCGGCAGCATCGCCTGCCATCATGTTTAAGCTGTTACCAACGACTCTGCAACACTTTCAACACGCTCAGCCAAAGATTCAATGGCAACCGCGATTGCTTCCTGTGTCCGCTCACGCACAACCTCGTCATCGCGCTTCTGTTCCAGCCGCTGACAAGCCGTTTCCAGGGTCGTTTTCATCTCGGCAACCCGCGCTTCTGCGGCCTGCACGGCAGCCTTGGCTTCGTCCAGCTCGGCCCGTGCGGCATCGGCTTCGGACTTGCTGGTTTGCAGTTCGGCCCGCACCCCCTCAAGCTCGGACTGAACCTTTTCCATTTCGTGCTGGGCAATGGTTGCGCCCTGCAGAACGGCCAGTTCGCCAACGGTTTCCGCCAGCTCGGCCTTCAGGCCATCAATCTGCGTCTGCTGTTCGACCAGTCGGGCGGATTGCTCTTCGGTTGCCTGCTCGGCCGCCAAAGCGCGTCCTTCGGCTTGCTCCAGAGCCGAGACCAGTTCGTCCCGCTCGGACTGCAAGGCCCCAAACCGCTGCTCGACTTCGACATCCAGAGCGTCAATCGCCGAGGCGTGATCGGCCTTCAGCTGCTTGACCTCGGCCTGCAGGCGGGTAATCGTGTCCTTGGCTTCGGTCGCACTGTTGCGGGCCTCGAACATCTCGTCAATGATCATCAGGCCGGTCAGGATCAGCAGCAGCCCTTCGGACACGGCTCCCGTTGCCTTGGACAGCATCAGGGCGCGGCGGTCAAGTTCCCGCCCCAGCGATTGCGCCTGAGTTTCCTGACCATCTTCGCAGGCAACCTGATAGTTGCGACCCGCAATCGTAAGAGTAACCTGAGCCATGAACGATTAGGACTCCAGAACGGCGCGCAGGCGACCGATGGCGGCATCAATGCGCCCGGATGCCTGCTGGCTGGTCAGCTGCAAGCTTTCATAGTTGCTGCGCATGGCAGCCAGCTCGGCACTGAGGTGGGCAATGGCAGCGGCATCGGCGGCATCTTCAGCCGACGCGCTGATACGATCCTGGCCGACCGCTTCCAGTCGGCTGACGGCTTTTCCCAGTCGCTGCAGGGCTTGTTCGATGCGTGTCACGGCAAAAAAATCCTGTTTTCAATGCTCTAGGAGCGAGCCTTTTTAGGCCACATCAGGATAGGGCCGAGCAGGGAAATGGTCAACCATTTTGCATCCCCTTTCCGGTCGCTCATGCTATGGTATAGGCATGATGAATGAGCCACTTTTCTTTCGCATTACATCGTATACCGATGCAATCGCGGCCTTTGCCGCTGCGTCCGGGCAGGACAGACCCCTTGCCCTGATCAGCCCGCAAACGGTTCTGTACGCACAAGGTGCCGCATGGTTCCTCAGTCTGTGCCATCAGGCTGCGACACACTTTCCACAGGTTCCCTGCACGATGATTGTTGATTGTGCCGATGCGGCGGGCTATGCCCTTGCTGCACTCGATGCCGGAGCCCCTGCCCTTGCATTGAACGCGATGCCTGCCCCGGCACGTCAGCGCCTGCAGGACATCGCGCGCCAGATGGGCCGCACCGTATACACCGATCCGCTCCCCCTCTGATCCCTTTGCACAAAGCGAGCTTTTCTGATGGCCAAGCCGAAATCCAGAAACAACAAGAAAAAGAAGTCATCCCACGACAATGTTCAGGATGGACCGGCCCAGTGCCGCCTGTACCTGATCACTCCGCCGTCAATTGCCGATCTGGACGACTTTGCCCGGACGCTCGCCGAGACCCTTGAGGCTGGTGATGTTGCCGCCTTGCAGATCCGCCTGAAAGACGTGGAGGATGATGTCATCCGCGCCGTCACCACCCGCCTGTTGCCCATTGCGCAGGACCGTGGCGTTGCGGTGCTGATGAACGACCGCCCCGATCTGGCGCAGGAACTGGGATGCGACGGGGTGCACGTCGGCCAGGAAGACACCCCCTATGACGAAGCCCGCGCCCTTGTCGGCCCGGATGCCATCGTTGGCATCACCTGCCATGACAGCCGTCATCTGGGGATGGTGGCCGCTGAGCAGGGCGCCGATTATGTGGCCTTTGGGGCATTTTTCCCGACCACCACCAAGGAAGCCCCGACCCAGGCCGACGTCGAGTTGCTGACCTGGTGGCAGGAAATGATGACCACTCCGTGCGTGGCCATTGGCGGCATCACCCCGGACAACGCCGAACCGCTGATTGCCGCTGGCGCGGATTTCCTGGCAGTTTCCTCAGGCGTGTGGGCCCATCCGCAAGGCCCGGCCGAAGCGGTGCGCCAGTTCAGCGCCCTGATCGACAAATACCTGTAACAGGTTGATTTATCAGAGAAGAGGCCGGTGCAGAAATATTGCACCGGCCTTTTTTGTTATCGATTGACCGGGGCAACCTCAGCCCACAAGACGTCTTCCAGACGCTCGGCCCCCAGCAGGACCATCACCAGCCGGTCAATCCCCAGCGCGATCCCGGCACACTCCGGCAAGCCCAGTTCCAGCGCGGCAAGAAACTCTTCGTCAATCGGATAGCGGAAGCCGTACAGACGCTCTTTCAGCGCCATGTCATGCTCGAAACGGCGGCGCTGCTCGGCGGCATCGGTCAGCTCGCCAAAGGCATTGGCCAGTTCCACGCCCTTCCAGTAGACCTCGAACCGCTCGCAAACGCGCGGATCATCGACCTTGCGACGCGACAACGCCGCCATCGACGCTGGCCAGTCGTACAGGATCACCGGCCCGTCTTCGCCAAGGCGCGGCTCGATACGGTCAAGGGAGATGTGAAAAAAGGCATCGTCCCAGCTATCGTTCTCACCGACATAAACGCCAATGCGCCGCGCCTCGGCCTTCAGCGCCGCCGGATCGGGGGACGGATTGGCCGGATCATCGACCGTCGCCAGAATGTCGATTCCGGCATATACCTGAAATGCTTCGGCAATGGTCATCCGCGTACAAGGCGGCACCGGACAGCCTGCCGCCTGCGCAGTGGCAGCAATCAGTCCTTCGACATCCTCCATCAAGTCCAGATAGCTGACCCCCCGGCGATACCATTCCAGCATGGCAAATTCGGGGTGGTGTGTCGTCGAGCGCTCATTGTTGCGAAAGACCCGCGCAATCTGGAAAATGCGCGGCAGGCCACCGACCAGCAGCTTTTTCATCGCAAATTCAGGGCTGGTGTGCAGGTACAGACGCCGCTTTTCACCATAAGGATCAACGAGATCCGTCCCGAAGGCCTGCAAGTGCGGCTCGAGACCCGGTGAGACCTGAAGACAGGGGGTCTCGACCTCCAGGAACTCCTGATCGGTGAAAAACCGGCGCACCGCTGCCACAATGCGGGCGCGGGCTTCCAGGGCGGGACGGCGGCGGGCAACCTGATCCGGGTGCCACCACGGCAAGGACGACGGGGTTTTGCTGTTGCTCATCATGTCAAAAGCTCTACACCGCGCAGAACATCTTGCCAAGCCGCGCCGTTCGTGTTGCCTTTGGTGGTTCAACCTGATAAGAACCGCCCCCAAGCCTGTTCTGCGGGCATACCTGTTCCACCAAACGTAAAGAAGAAGTTCGCGCCATGAAGATTCAGGCCAACAACATTCGCCCCGGCATGGTCATCGAAAACGAAGGCCGTAGCTGGACGGTCATCAAGACCCAGATCGTGCAGCCGGGCAAGGGCGGCGCCTTCATTCAGGTCGAAATGCGTGACGTCGAATCCGGCACCAAGACCCAGAGCCGCTGGCGCACCGCCGACACCGTCGAAAAGCTGGATGTGCGTCAGATCGACTGCACCTATCTGTTCGAAGACGAGTCCGGCTACAACTTCATGGACAAGGAAACCTTCGACCAGTTCTTCATGCCGGTTGACGCCGTTGGCGAAAAGGGCGGCTATCTGCAGGATGGCATGGAAGTGGTGATCGACACCATCGAAGGCAAGCCGGTTTCCGTGCAGCTGCCGCAGACCGTCGTCGTCGAAGTGATCCAGGCCGACCCGGTGGTCAAGGGCCAGACCGCGTCGTCGTCCTACAAGCCGGGCATGCTGGCCAATGGCATGCGCATCATGATTCCGCCGCACATCGAAGCCCCGATCAAGATCGTTGTGAACACCGAAAGCGGTGAATACGTCGAACGTTTCAAGGGTTAAAGTTAGGATTTCCCCGTTCTATGGCTCTTTTGCGTTCTCCCGTTCTGAATGTGATGGTCAAGGCTGCCGAAAAGGCAGCCAAGGGCCTCGTGCGCGACTTCGGCGAGCTGGAGCAGCTGCAGGTTTCCGTCAAGGGTGTGGGCGACTTCGTCTCCGCCGCCGACCTGCGTTCAGAGAAAATCATTCGCCACGAGCTTGAAAAGGCTCGCCCGGGCTATGGCTTCCTGATGGAGGAAAGCGGCTACACCGAAGGAACCGACGGCGTTCATCGCTGGATTGTCGATCCTCTGGATGGCACCACCAACTTCCTGCACGGGATTCCGCACTTTGCGATTTCGATCGCTCTGGAGCGGGAGGGCGAAATTATCGCCGGCCTGATCTACAACCCGGTCACCGATGACCGCTTCTATGCCGAAAAAGGCACCGGAGCGTTCTTCAATGACCGCCGCATGCGCGTTTCGGCCCGCCGCAAGATGGAAGAGTCCGTCATTGCCACCGGTATCCCGCACAGGGGCCGTGGCGATCACATGGCCTACATCAAGCAGTTGGCCAAAGTGATGAGCACCACTGCCGGTATCCGTCGCAATGGCGCAGCCTCGCTGGATCTGGCGTGGACCGCCGCCGGACGCGTTGATGGTTTCTGGGAAGAAGGTCTGGCCCCGTGGGATGTGGCCGCCGGCGTGCTGATGGTGCGCGAAGCCGGTGGGTACGTCAGCGGGCTGGACAGCCGCGACCCGGTGATCAGTGGCAACATCCTTGCCTCGAACGAGCCGTTGCATTACGCCCTGCTGAAACTGCTGCAAACCCAGCAGAAGCCCGCAGGCGATGCAGCCACCGCTGACAAACAAGGCTGATCCGGGGCCTGAAGCAGTGAGCGCAAAAGTGGGAACCGGTTTTGCGCGCCATCACTGCGGCAATATAAAGAGCCAGACCAGTGTGCGTCAGATTTAACGCACACTGGTCTGGACACGGCACCCACTGTGACGAACAGCGCGGCAACGGGCCTGAAAGCCGGTTGCCGCGCTTTCGTTGCATGGTATAGTGTGCCCCGTCCGCACCGGGATATCGACTTTGCCCGTTGAATATTCTGCCAAATACGACACAGCCGTATCCGCATGGGAGAACCGATACCGTGCTCACCGATCCCGCCGCCAAACAGCGTTCCAGCCACGCCCGCACGCTGCGTCTTGGCGTTGCAACTGCGGTCCTGCTGGCCTGTAGTCCGTTGACGGCACACGCGCAATATGTCGCCTCTTCGACATCCAGCGTGCAGGTGGACACATCGGTTCTGGAAACCCTCGGTGCCCCGCAAACCATCGCTGACCTGATGCTGCCGATGGCGTCCCGCCCGGCCTCGCAGCGCCCGGGAGCGCCGTTGTCCTCAACCGGGGCCCCACCCCGGCAGGGCTTGCTGCCCGATCCCCGTCGTGCTCCGCAAAGCGAATTGCTGGTCTCACCGGGCAAGTCCCACACCACCGTTGCCCAGACCCACAAGCCGCACAAGCCATCGGTGGCAGTCACCATTCCGGCCCCGCCACCCCAGCAAGCCAGCTACACACCGCCAGCCGACGTTCCAGCCACGACCGATGCCGGGCAGGCCGAAGCCACCGCACAGGCACGCGCCATTGCCGCCGCCAAACAGGAACTTGCCGAGCGCGACCGCATCGCCAAAGCGGATCAGATCGCCGCCCAGCGAACCGCCGAGGCTCAGGAACAACATCTCAAGGAACAGCAGGCCAAGGAACAGGCTGCCAAAGAACAGCTAGCTCGTGAGGCGGAGCTGAAAGCCGCCGCCGACGCGGAAGCCGAAGCGCAAGCCAAGGCCGCACAGGAGCAAGCAGCAGCACAGGCTGAAGCCAGCCGGAAGGCGGAAGAGCAAGCTGCCGAACAGGCCCGTCAGGCACAGCAGGCCGCCAAGGCCCGCGCTGATGCCGAAGCCCGCGAAGCCCAAGCCCAGGCAGAAGAGGCTGCAGCCAGCCGGCGCGCTGCCGAACAGGCGGCTGCCGAACAAGCCGCCCGCAAGGCACAAAGCGCCAGGGAAACGGCGGTTGCCGCCCTGCCCTCGGCCCCGGTCGTCCCCAGCCTTCCGAGCGCCGCCCCGGCCAAGGCCAGCAGTACCCCGGCTCCGGCCTACAGCAGTGGTGAAAACCTGACCATTCCTTTTGCCTCCAACGCGGCCGACATTCCTGCTCAATCCGGTTCGGCGCTGGAAAGTATCATTCAGAAGTTGAACAGCAACCCGGAACTGAGCGCCCGCATTCAAGCCTATGCGGCGGGTGATGACTCCAGCGTTTCAAAAGCGCGCCGCCTGTCGCTGTCCCGCGCTCTGGCGATCCGCTCGTATCTGCTGGATCGGGGCATCGCCCCCACCCGCATCGAGGTCCGCGCCCTTGGCACCCCCACCAAGGGGAACCCGGACCGGGTTGATGTCGAGATGGTCAAATCCTAGAGCAGTGAGCGCAAAAGTGGGAACCGGTTTTGCGCGCTATCACTGCGACAGATCAAAAGGTCAGACCAGCGTGCCCGCGTCATATTTAACCCACGCTGGTCTAAATCGGTGCCCAGACAGGTTGACCCGGTCATCGCTTACCTGACACAACAAGGGAGACTGCCCGCATGACCCGTCCCCATCGTTTCATGGTCCGCATGACCATCTTTCTGGCGACGGTCGCAGCCATTGCCGCAGCCCTCGCACACGGCGTTCTCCCGGCGTTTCTGGCGAACCCGGCCCTGAATGGCCTGATTTTCGGCGTCCTGTTTATCGGTATCACCCTGAACTTCCGCAACGTTCTGCGGCTGAACCCGGAAGTAAAATGGATCGAAGGCTTCCGCCGGGATGAAACGGCTGCGGTCAGCAGCACCATGTCGGTGCCTCCGCCCCGCCTGCTCGCGCCAATGGCCACCATGCTGAATGAGCACAAAGGCCGTTCGCGGTTTTCCATCTCAGCCCCGGCGATGCGCTCGCTGCTCGACGGGATCGGGTCCCGCCTTGAAGAAGAACGCGACCTCGCCCGCTACTTCATCGGCCTGTCGATCTTCCTCGGCCTGCTGGGAACGTTCTGGGGGTTGATGCAGACTGTCGGCACCATTTCCGATGTCATCAACTCGCTGGAAGTCTCGGGACAACAGGAAATGGCCGCCATGTTCTCCCAGCTCAAGCAGGGCCTTGGTGGTCCGCTGCACGGCATGGGAACGGCGTTTTCCTCTTCCATGTTCGGGTTGACCGGCTCGCTGATCCTTGGCTTTCTCGATTTGCAGGCCGGGCAGGCGCAGAATGCCTTTTACAATGATCTGGAAGAATGGCTGTCCGGCGTCACCAAGCTGACCTCTGGCGGCGGCGACGGCGGTGGCGATCAGTCGGTACCGGTGTACATTCAGGCATTGCTGGAACAGACGGCCGAAAGCATTGACGAACTTCAGCGCAGCATTGCGCGCGGCGAAGACAACCGTTCCGCCGGGCTGGCCTATCAGCGCGACCTGATTGACCGCCTGACCACCCTGACCGACCAGATGCGCGCCGAACAGCAGGTGCTGCTGAAAATGGCGGAAAGCCAGGTCGAGATGAAGGGTCTGCTGAGCCGACTGACTGAGGCTATCACCTCGATGAAGACCCCGACCGCCGGGGGAATGGACGATGCAACGCGCAGCCACATCCGCAACATGGATGTGTCTCTCAACCGGCTGGTTGATGATACCAACCGGGGCCGGGATGATGCGGTCAAGGATATCCGCTCGGAAATCAAGCTGCTGGCTCGCACGCTGGCTGCCATTGCCGATGATAATCGCCGCTGATCCCTTCCCTTTCACCTCAAAGGAGACTTCGCCATGCCGATGCGCCGTCGCCGCCAGCATAGCGTCGATATCTGGCCCGGCTTTGTCGATGCCTTGGGAAACCTGCTGATTATCCTGATTTTCGTCCTGATGGTGTTTGTGGTGGCTCAGTTTTTCCTGGGCCAAACCCTGTCAGGGCGTGAAGAGGCCCTGGCTCGCGTCACCCGGCAAATCACCGAGATGACCGACCTGTTGAACATGGAAAAATCCGCCAATGCCGATCTGCGGACCAGTGTCTCCCGCCTGTCTTCGCAACTGGCCAGCGCCAACGCCCGCATTGAAGAACTGAGTGAAAACGAGCGCAAGAACGCCGAAGCCGGCCAGCGGCTGAACGATGACATTGCTGCCTTGCGGGCGCTGAAAGACAAGCTGGAACGGGAAATCACCGAAAAGGACCGCCAGCTTGCCGACCAGAGCGGTCGCCTGAATGAACAGACCCAAATTTCCGAGCAGGAACGGGCGCAAGCAGCCTTGCTGCGGGAACAACTGGCAGCCTTACAGCAGGAAATGGCCCGGCTGGGCGATGCTCTGGATGCCGCTGAAAAGACCAATAAAGAGCAGCAAGTACAAATCTCTGACCTTGGACGGCAACTGAACCGGGCGCTGGCCACCAAGGTGGCAGAGCTGCAAAAGTACCGCTCTGAATTCTTTGGCCGCCTGCGCGGCCTGCTGGGGGATCGCAGCGATATCCGCATCGAAGGTGACCGCTTTGTCTTTCAGTCCGAAGTGCTGTTTGATACCGGCTCGGCCGAACTGAACCCCGAAGGGCAAAAACAGATTGCGGCTCTGGCCAGCACCCTCACCCAGCTGGCCAAGGAAATCCCCCCGGATATTGACTGGATTCTGCGCGTTGACGGGCATACCGACCGCCGTCCGATCAATACCGCCCTGTTCCGCTCCAACTGGGATTTGTCGGCTGCCCGTGCGATTTCGGTGGTCAATTTCCTGTCGGCCCACGGCATCCCCCCACAGCGCCTTGCTGCGGCCGGATTTGGTGAATATCAGCCCCTGGCAGCAGGCAACGACGAGCCTTCGATGCGCAAAAATCGCCGGATCGAGCTGAAACTGGATCAAAGATAGCCTTTACCTCCGTAAAACTGTAACTCGACCCTTGCGTTAGGGTCGGCTCTGGGATATACGAACCGCTCGTTTCTGGAGAGCAGGCCATGAAAAAAGACATCCATCCTGAATACCATGAGATCACCGTCACCATGACTGACGGTACCGAGTTCAAGACCCGTTCGACCCTGAAGGGCGAAACCCTGCGTCTGGACATCGACCCGAAGTCGCATCCGGCTTGGACCGGTCAGCACCGCCTGATTGACACTGGCGGCCAGATCGCCAAGTTCAACAAGCGTTTTGCTGCTTTCGGCCTGAAGTAAGACCCAGGCCGATTCAGGGACATGTGACCTGCGTCGGCCCGTCTTGATGATGCCAAAGACTTGAAAGCCTTGCGCCCGATCCTGACAGGTCGGGCGCAAGGCTTTTTCGCCTGCCCTCGCACTGCGGATCGTATCAGGATGGCCCCTGTCCAAGCGTCGAGCTTGCCAAAACATGGCCGAAAGGCGCTTTTCTGCCAGACCTGCGAAACCTTTCTGCTATGATGGGCGACAGGTGCCATTGCCGTTCTGACGATAAACATCGTATAGTCCATAAGAACCAGTCCATAGCATGAAAGGTGGGCACTGTTTTTTCAGAAAAGACGATTTCAGGGCACCTGTCTGGCTCGTGCTGAGCCGGGTGACTTTCATTCTGTAGCCCCCTGTGTGCGCAGCCCTTACCATTTAGCAGGAACACGGACGTATGCCGGCTATCGTTCACTATGAAGTCTATTCGTATGATGTCCGCGGCTGGACGCTGGAAACGCGCTACCCCAGCACCGAGCGCGAAACCGCCATCAACGAGGCAAAAGTCCTGGAGATGACCCTGAGCCGTCCGGTGAAGGTCATCCGCGAGACCTATTACACGGAAAGCAATCTCAGCGAAGAGACGGTTACTTTTGTCGGGCGGATCAAGCCTCAGGCTCAGGCACCACGGCGCTCGAAGGTGGGCGGATATGCCGGCGGTCCGATTGGCGGCAGTAGTGCAGGCACAGCAGGGGCACCTCCGTTCCTGACGCCTGCCCAGAAAGCCAAGCAGACCGCCGACTTCATGTTCCGCGTGCTGGTGGTCATGATTGGGTCGCTGACTGTTTCCGTGCTGGGAACCGCAGTGGCATCGATGCTGATCAATCGCTATTCGATGGTTGGCGTCTCGCTGCTGCCATCCAGCAACTCTCTGGTCCTGTTCCTGATCTTCCTCAGCCTGTTCCTGATTACCGCCGTGCCGCTGGTCATGCTGTACGTGCCGCTGGATGTCCTGCTCGGCCCCAAAAAGGGCAAACGGGCGGGGTCCAGCACCTTCTCCATGCCGCTGGATCTCGACAAGGAACCAACGCCGACCGAGGACGGCAACACCACACCCTATCCCCGTCTCAGCAACCCGACCGATGTTGTCGATGCCGTCATTGCATCCCAGAATGACGATGACAGCAACAACCGCATGTCTGCCACCCTCCATCAGGAGAAAGAAGCCGAAGCGGCAAAGCAGCAGGCCGCTGCCGCCCAGCAGATCGAGGCCGAAAAAGCCCGACGTGCCGAAGAAGAGCGGCAGCGCATCGAAGCATCGACCAAAGAGCAGCAAGAGCGGGATGCGGTCATCGCCAACCTTACGGCCAGCCTTGCCACAGGGGATGACACTGCGACGGCTCCTGCGCAAGCAACGGCGGCCTTTGATGACTTTGAGCCCTTTGACCCGAACAGGATGAAAGCCCCCCTGCCCGGTGAACCCGGCTGGGATGAATGGGTTGCCACGCAGGAAGGACTGGACGACGATGCAGGGGCACTCCAGCCCCAAGAGTCCTCGGTCATCCCGGCCAATGAGCAAGGCATGTCCCAGGCCCGCCTGGTGATCATGAAATTCCTGGGGGGAGCGGTCAATGCGATCAAGATGACCCACCCCCAACTGGATGCCTACAACAAGTTCGGCGTCAACCTGTATATGGCCGGAGCCTGCGAGCTGCTGGGCGAGCACAAGAAAATCTCACCCGAACAACGCAATATGCTCATTCAGGAGACTGTTGAGGTTATCGGGACAAGGCCAGAGCAAGCCCGCCACATGATTTCCCGTCTGGATGGCTACCGCAAGGAAGGTCGTTACCGCCAGATGATCAATGCCGGTCGTGTTGCCATGGATCGCCATATCCACGGCAGCGGCGACCCGTTCATGGCGATCGGCGGCATCATGAAAGACTGGAATACGCCCCAGTCCCAGCAGGTCGCGGCAACATCGGTCACCATCCTGTTTACCGACATGGTTGGTTCAACCGACATGACCCAGACAATCGGTGATTCCGCTGCTCAGGACATCATCCGCGCCCATAATTTTATTGTTCGGGCGGCGCTGTCACACCATAACGGCAAGGAAGTCAAGCATACCGGCGATGGCATCATGGCCAGCTTTGATTCCCCCACCGATGCCGTTGGGGCCGCCATCGAGATTCAACAGCGCGCCCGCGAGCATAACGTAAAATGGCCCAAACTTTCTCTGGGCCTGCGGATTGGCATGAATACCGGCGAACCGATCATCGAGGAAAACGACTACTTCGGAACCACGGTACAAATCGCAGCCCGCGTCTGCGCCGCCGCCGGAGCCGACCAGATATGGCTCTCCGCCGATACCCGTGCCCTGATTCCGCCCGCCTCTGGCATGCGTTTTCACAGCCACGGGGCACAGCGCCTGAAAGGGGTCAAGGCCCCGCATGAGCTGTTTGAAGTCTTGTGGACCGAAGAGCGTGCTCAGGAACTGGACCGCCTGAAGCTGCGCCGTGAAGAGATGGGGCAGCAAAAGACCGCTCAGGTGGCTCCCCGTCCGGTAGCCCCGTCCGTTCTGCCAACCCCTTACAGCCCGGAAGAAACCGCGCGCGCGCGCGAAGCCGCCCGGCAGCATTTACAGCATGATGGCGGAAAGCGGTGAAAGACGCGTCACAGGACACGACAGTTGGTAGGGAATAGCGGACTGCCGTCCACACCTGCCCGGGGCCTCCGGCCCCGAACGTTCACTTAGGGACGATGCCCCCGGACCCTTATTTTCTCTTTCAATATCAAATTAATGGGGTCTGGGGCCTTAAGGCCCCAGCGAGGTGTGGAGCAGCGCTCCACATTACTGTTGTGTACCATGGCGTCAGATTTAACGCACACTGGTCCAAGACTATAAAATCTCAGCCGCCGTTTTCCAGCTCTTCCCGCAGCATCTCGATTTCCAGCCACTGCTCTTCGGCCTCCACCAGAGCGGCCTTTTTGACCGTCAAGCTATCGACAGTCTTCTGGAACTCGGCAGGATTGCGGTTGAACAGCGTGGGGTCCGCCATGGTTTTTTCCAGTGCGGCAATTTCCTTTTCCAGCTTGGCCATCGCCTTCGGCAGCTCCTCCAGAGCCCGCTGATGCTTGTAAGACAGCTTGGCCGAAGAAGGCTTGTTGCCACGCGGCTTGTCACCGCCAGCAGATTTTTCCTCGCTTTTAGCAGCCTTTGCCGGGGCTTCGGGTTTCGGACGCTGCCGCTCGTAATCGGCATAGCCACCCGGGTACTCGCGCACCACGCCCTGCCCTTCAAAGGCGATGGTCGATGTGACCACCCGGTCGAGGAAGTCACGATCGTGGCTGACCAGCACCAACGTTCCGTCGTAATCGGCCAGCACGTCCTGCAACAGGTCGAGGGTGTCCATGTCGAGGTCATTGGTCGGTTCGTCGAGGATCAGGAAGTTTGACGACTTAGCCAGCGCTTTGGCCAGCAACAGGCGATTGCGCTCGCCCCCTGACAGGCTTCCCACCGGGCTGCGGGCCTGGCGGTCGTCAAACAGGAAATCACGCATATAGCTGACGACATGGCGCAAGCGGCCACGAACATCAATGCTGTCCCCACCACTGTCGGCCAGCGTATCCCAGACCGTCTTGTTCGGATCAAGCGCACTGCGGGTCTGGTCGAGGTAGACCATTTCCAGATTGGTCCCCAACCGCACGTCACCGCCATCGGGCTGCAACTGTCCGGTCAGGATCTTCAGCAGGGTCGATTTGCCTGCCCCGTTCGGGCCAATGATCCCCAGTTTATCGCCCCGCAGGATGCGGGTTGAAAAGGGCTTCAGAATCTCGCGCCCCTCAAAGGACTTGAAAATTCCCTCAACCTCGACCACCAGCTTGCCCGATGTCGGTCCACTGTCGGCATCCATCTTCACGCTGCCGGTGCGGGCAACCATCGCCGCCCGCTCGCTGCGCATATCCTGCAATCGCCGCATCCGCCCCATGTTGCGGGTCCGGCGTGCCTTGATCCCTTGCCGGGACCAGGCAATTTCCTGCTCGATCAACTTATCAAACTTGGCCGTCTCGGTGGCCTCGCGCTCGAGGATGTCTTCGCTCCAGCTTTCAAACTGCACAAAGCCCGCCTCCAGCCGGCGGACAATGCCGCGATCCAGCCAGAACGTCACTCCTGTCAACCGGTTCAGAAAAGCGCGATCGTGGGAAATCAGCACAAAGCCACCGCGATAGGCCAGCAGCTTTTCTTCCAGCCACTGAATGGTCGGCAGATCAAGGTGGTTGGTCGGTTCATCCAGCAGCAGGATGTCCGGCTCGCCCACCAGAATGCGGGCAATCGCCGCGCGACGCTTTTCCCCGCCGGACAGGGTGGTCGGGTCGCAGTGCGGGTCCAGCTTGACCTCATCAATCAGGATGTCGACCTTGTGCAGCTCGTCCAGATGATCGCCAAGCCCGCCAGCGACGTAATCATGCAGGGTCGCATAGCCCGACGGGTCAGGTTCCTGCGGCAGATAGGCAATCCGCACGCCCGGTTGCAGGAACAGTTCCCCTTCCTCGGCATCGACCAGCCCGGCCATCACCTTGAGCAGGGTCGACTTCCCCGAGCCATTCCGGCCCACCAGACAGACACGATCACCGCGCCCGACCGAACAATCCACGCCGGTAAACAGGGGGTTCCCACCAAATCCGAGACGAATATTGCGCAGCGTCAGTAACGGGGGCGGAGCGGCCACGGGCTATTTCCTTGTTTCAAGACAATCAACGGCAAGGGTGTTCAGGGCTATCAGGGGCCACAGCCCCTGAACGCACGCTAATTCCTTTGTTCCCCCAGAGCATAGGGGCTGGTGCCGTGTACGTCCCATATCTCGCGGGCGTAATCAAGTATCGTCGCATCGGCCGAGAATTTCCCCATTCGGGCAACAGTCAGGATCGCTTTCCGTGTCCAGTCCCCCTGCTGGAGATAAGCCGCATCCACACGGTCCTGACAGGCGATATAGTCGCCATAATCTGCCAGCACGCGATACCGGTCACCACCACTGGTCAGGCTGTCAAACAGTGGCTTGAAGGCATCCGGCTCGCCGGGAGAGAAGGCTCCGTTCCGCACCATCTCCAGGGCCTCGGCCAGTTCATGGTTATCCCGGTAGATGGCCCATGGATCGTATCCATCACGGACGGTCGCGGCCACCTGATCCGCCGACAGGCCAAAGAAGAACAGGTTTTCCTCCCCGACTTCTTCGGCGATTTCGATGGTCGCGCCATCGCGGGTTCCGATGGTCAGCGCGCCATTGAGGGCCAGCTTCATGTTGCCAGTCCCCGAAGCTTCGGTGCCAGCCGTCGAAATCTGCTGGGACAGCTCGGCGGCCGGAATGATCAGCTCGGCTGTCGAAACATCGTAGTTGGGAACAAACAGAACCCTTAATGCATCACGGGAGCGGGGGTCACGGTTCACCACCTCAGCCACCGCCAGAATCAAGCGGATGGTCAGCTTGGCCAGAACATAGCCCGGTGCGGCCTTGCCTGCAAAGACCACCGTCCGTGGAACCACATTCTGCCGAAACTGACGCTGGCACAAACGGTTATAGCGGGTAATGACGTGCAGCACGTTCAGAATTTGCCGCTTGTATTCGTGAATTCGTTTGATCTGAACATCGAACAGGCTGTCAGGATGGATCACCGCCCCCAGCGAACGACTGGCGAACAGGGCCAGACGCCGTTTGTTGGCCTGCTTGATGCTCAGGAATTCATCCCGGAATCCACTGTCATCCGCCAACGGCAGCAAGGCGCGCAGCCGGTCAAGGTTGGTTTGCCAACCGTCCCCGATACTGTGGGTGATCAGGCGGGCCAGCGGACGATTGGCTTGGTTCAACCAGCGACGCGGCGTGATCCCATTGGTCTTGTTGACAATTTTCCCAGGGTACAACTGTTCGAAATCAGCAAAAATGCCGTTTTTCATCAGTTCGGTATGTAGATTGGCCACACCGTTGACGTGATGACTGCCCACCACCGCCAGATGGCTCATCCGAACACGCCGCTCGCCGCTTTCATCAATCAGCGACATCCGCCGGACCAGATCATCATCACCCGGTCGCAACTGACGGATTTCGGCCAGAAAAACCGCGTTGATATCATAAATAATCTGCAGATGACGCGGTAACAGGGCCTCGAACACCGCCACCGGCCATGTTTCCAAAGCCTCGGGCAGCAGCGTGTGATTGGTGTACGAGAACACCCCTTTGCAGATGGTCCAGGCATCAGCCCACGGGCAATGGTGCTCATCCAGCAACAACCGCATCAGCTCGGCCACGGCAATCGCCGGGTGCGTATCATTCAGCTGAATGGCAACCTTTTGCGGCATCAGGTCAAAATCGTCATCCTGCTCGCGGCGGAAACGACGCAGAATGTCTTGCAGCGATGCCGAGGAGAAAAAATATTCCTGCTTGAAGCGCAAGATGCGCCCCTGCTGAGTGCTGTCGTTGGGGTACAGCACACGAGACAGGCTTTCCGAGTCCACTTCGGCCCTGACCGCATCAAGGTATTCACCCTTGTTGAACTGGACCAGATCAAAGCCATGGGAGGCCCGTGCGGCCCACAAGCGGATCGAGTTGGCAGAAAACCCCCCATACCCGGGCACCGCCATATCTACCGCCACCGCCATCAGTTCTTCGGCGGGATGCCAACGGAAAAAGGGCCGACCAAGGGCGTCCTGCCCCTGCTCTACCCAGCCACCGAAACGGATCGGATGCGTATATTCAGGCCGCTCGAATTCCCACGGGTTCCCATGGGTCAGCCAGTTTTCCGGCAGTTCGATCTGCTGACCATCGCGGATTTCCTGCCGGAACATGCCATGATGATAGTGGATACCATAGCCAACACCGGCGATCCCCAGTGTTGCCATGCTATCCATGAAACAGGCTGCCAGACGCCCCAGCCCACCATTCCCAAGCGCCGCCTCTGGCTCTTCGGTTTTGATCGCCCCAAAGTCCAGACCCATGTCGGCAAAGGTCGCAAGGCACACATCCCACATGCCAACGGCAAGCAGGTTGCTTTCCAGCGACCGCCCCATCAGGAACTCAAGGGAAAGATAATAAACCTGCTTGCTGTCCGCATGGGCTGCGGCCCGCACGCTGTCCATCCACGTTTCGACCAGCATGTCCCGCACAGCCAGCGCGGTCACCTGATACCAGTCGTTCGAGGTCGCCGTTTCCGGATTTTTGGCACGCGAATGCTTCAGGTGGCTGAACAGACGACGCTTAAAGGCGTCAATATCGTTCTGAGCAACCGGATCCCACCCATCTGTAACCAGAGACTGCGGTACGGAAGGAAACGGGCTGTCCATGGCAGTATCCTCCTGCGACGGGTCATGTCCCTGACACGATTGCATCCCGGACGCTATTCCGCGGCTTTTAGAGCTGTAAGCCTTAAATGTGAACCACGGTACACGACAGTTGGTGGAAAAGAATGGGCTGGGGCCTGAAAGCCCCAGCGAGGTCAGGCCATCACGCGCCCTGCCATCTCCAGAAAGCCGCGCGCCGTGATCGGTTTTTCCAGAAAGCCGTCAACCCCGATCTGCAAGGCCTGTTGGCGCACATCATCCGTGCTGTAGCCTGACATCATGATGACTTTGGACGCAATTCCGGCTCCCCGTGCGCGCTCGACGAACTCCAGGCCATCCATGCCGTCCATCCGCCAGTCACAAAGAACCAGATCAAAGGACCGGGTGGACAGGAGCTCCAGCCCTTCCGCTCCACTTGATACAACAGAGATGGTGCGGACCCCGAGGCTTTTCAGGATCGTCTGGATAATCAACTGAAAATTACGGTTGTCTTCGACAATCAAGACCGACAAGGCGGACCAGACCAACCCCTTTTTTTCTGGCTGCGGGATTGTGCCTTGCGGAGAGAACAGGATTTGTTCAGCCGCTTGATAGGCAGCCTCGTTCCCCAGGCATTGGGCCAGATAGCCCATGTCATGCTTCTGGATGTGCTGAACCAGCCACGACCGCAGAAACTCCAGAACCTCGGCCCCCTGGACGGTCGAATTGTCCGCTTCATAGCGCTGGCAAATATCCTGAACCTGCTTCGCCAGTTCATGATGACGCTGCTGGTGTGCGATCAATCCGGGATAGCCCGCAACATCCTGCAGCCGTTCTTCGCGGGCGAAGTGATAGCGCGTGTATTCCAGCAGGGAATTCAGGGCACTGCCCAGAACGGCCCGCTCTTCGAAATTTCCAATGGCGTCATAGACCTGATTCAGGATGCTGACCAGAACCTTGTGGTCCTTGTCGATCAGCGGAATCCCGGTCTCCAGTTCTTTGGTCCAAACGATACAGGGCATGGTTCCCCCCGTTTACATGCATTATTCTCAATGCATGGCCACAGCCCGGCGGAATGTGCCCCCCACGCTCCGCCGGGCTGTCTTGCTTGTTTACGAACGCTCCAGACGCTCCACGTCACGCACGGCCCCATCCGCTGCGCTGGTGGTCATCGCGGCATAGGCCCGCAGGGCCGCCGAGACGGTCCGCTGGCGAGATACCGGCTTCCACGCCTTGGCGCCACGGGCATCCATCGCGGCCCGGCGTTCGGCCAGCACCTCGTCAGACACCCGCAAGTTGATCGAACGGCCCGGAATGTCGATATCGATCATGTCGCCCGGCTCGACCAGCCCGATGGCACCACCCTGAGCAGCCTCGGGCGAGGCATGCCCGATCGACAGCCCCGACGTCCCGCCAGAGAAACGACCGTCCGTGATCAGGGCGCACTGCTTGCCCAGCCCCATCGACTTCAGGTAGCTGGTCGGATACAGCATTTCCTGCATCCCGGGGCCACCCTTCGGGCCTTCGTACAGCACGACCACCACATCGCCAGCCTTGACGTCACCGCCCAGAATTTTGGCGACCGCTTCGTCCTGGCTTTCGCACACCACCGCCGGACCGGAGAACTTCAGAATGCTGTCGTCAACGCCAGCGGTCTTGACGATGCAGCCATCCAGAGCAATGTTGCCGAACAGAACCGCCAGACCACCATCCCTGGAATAGGCATGGTCCATATCCCGGATCACACCCTTGGCGCGGTCGCGGTCGACTTCGCTGTAACGGCGGGACTGCGAGAAAGCTTCGGTGGTGCGTATCCCCCCCGGAGCCGCCCGGAAGAACTCGTCAACCACCGCATCCTGGGTCAGCATAACGTCCCAGCGGTCAATGGCCTCTTTCAGGCTGGCCGCGTGGACGCTGCCGCAGTCCAGATTCAGCAGGCCACAGCGGGCCAGTTCGCCCAGAATGGCAATCACGCCACCGGCGCGATGGACGTCTTCCATGTGGATGTTGGCAACGGCGGGCGCCACCTTGGACAGGCACGGCACCTTGCGCGACAGGCGGTCGATGTCGGACATGTGGAAATCGACCTGCCCTTCACGGGCGGCGGCCAACAGGTGCAGAACGGTGTTGGTCGAGCCACCCATCGCAATGTCAAGGGTCATGGCATTCTCGAACGCCGCCTTGTTGGCGATGGCGCGCGGCAGAACCGACGCATCATCCTGTTCATAATAACGGCGGGTCAGCTCGACAATCGTCCGCGCGGCCTGCAGGAACACGCCCTTGCGATCCTCATGGGTCGCCACCAGCGAACCGTTCCCCGGCAGGGCCAGCCCGAGGGCTTCGGTCAGGCAGTTCATCGAATTGGCGGTGAACATCCCCGAACACGATCCGCAGGTCGGGCAGGCCGAACGTTCGTATGCCGCGACGTCCTCATCGCTGACGTTCTTGTCAGCGGCGACGATCATCGCATCGATCAGGTCGATCATCTTTTCGCCGTCCTTCAGGATCACCTTGCCGGCTTCCATCGGGCCACCCGAAACGAAAATGGTCGGAATGTTGAGGCGCATCGACGCCATCAGCATGCCCGGGGTGATCTTGTCGCAGTTGGAAATGCAGATCAGGGCATCAGCGCAGTGGGCATTGACCATGTATTCCACAGAGTCCGCGATGATTTCACGCGACGGCAGGGAATACAGCATGCCATCATGGCCCATGGCGATCCCGTCATCGACCGCGATGGTATTGAATTCCTTGGCAACACCGCCAGCCGCCTCGATTTCCCGCGCTACCATCTGCCCCAGGTCCTTCAGATGGACGTGGCCCGGCACGAACTGGGTGAAGGAATTGGCGATGGCAATAATCGGCTTGCCGAAATCACTGTCGGTCATCCCGGTGGCACGCCACAGGCCACGGGCACCAGCCATATTACGACCATGGGTCGAGGTACGGGAACGATAGGCAGGCATGGGGGTCCCCAATCAGAAAGAGCATCACAGGGTAAGCCCGCCGTCATTACCGGAACATCGCGCCATCAGACCAACCGTCACGCGATCCCCAACCTGAAGCCAACGCTTTCTGGCATCCAGACACTGGAACCTTTCGCAATCAGCTTTCAGCACAGCGAGCAAGCACCCGTTAGGTTTAGACGGGTTCCCTCGGCTTGGCAAGCAAAGGCAGGAAATTCTTCACAAAGACGCCAGACCCATCAGCATCAGACGAAGGGAGCAATCCAGTGGGGCCACAGGCCACTTTCCTGACAGCATCGCTCGCTGTCCTGCCCTGACAGGAACCCGCTTTCCACCAGCAAACAGTCCAGCCCGGCAGAGCGGCTGCCCAGTACATCAGTATGGGGACTGTCACCAATCATCAGGATCTGCGCCGGAGGAACATCGGGAAAGCGCTGGCACAAGGCCTCATACACCGCCGGGAATGGCTTGCCGAGAAACAGCGGTTCAACGCTGCCATGCCCGGCGATCCGGTGGGCATAGTATCCCGGTTCAGCGGACATTCGGCCCAGAAAGGGGCACCCCACATCCGGGTTGCAAACAATCAACGGCCGAGGGTGCTGTAGCAATGCCTGTTCAAGACGTTGGTCATCACCGTCTTCCCAGTGATTGTTGTCAATGAACAGAAACCCGTCAACCGCATCGAACTGCTCCGGCTCACGCGCCAGCGGGCGCAAGGCAAAGTCCGGCAAGGCGGTCAGAACGTCTTCGGGCACCGATGAGATGACACCGAACACCTGCCCCGGAGACATTGCTTCCTGCAGAACCTTTGGCAACAGCGTCCGCCCTGAAATGACTTCGCTGGCCGCAAAGTCAAAGCCCCGCAGCCGTAGCCCTGCCGCGACGGCAGCAGGGTCCCGCGTAACGTCATTGGTCAGGACGCAGACCGACTTTCCCGCCTGTCGCGCCAAGGCAACCGCCCGCACAGCCTGCGGAAAGGCCTGATCGCCACAATGCAGGACGCCATAGGCATCGAATGCCAGCACCTGATAACGATCGAGGACATCAACCAGCCCTTTGACCCGTTGCGGTGTAACGGCGGCTGGTGCGGCAGGCAACCGAGGCCCGGCCTGCAGATAGACCTGCCAGGCATCGGCGAAATCGGTAAACAGCATACCGGTTATTCCTCTGGCATCTCATCCAGCTCTTTTTCCAGAGCCTTTTTCCGCTTTTTCAGCTGGTGTTCCAGATCGCGCACCGTCTTGTTGATCGACCGCACCCGCTCCAGCGCCATCCGGGCGTTGTCCACCTGGAACTGCCGGAACGGCGTGCGCAGCCCCAAAGCGCCCACGCCCCACAGCACGATAAAGCCACCCAGCAGGGTCAGGATGGCCGCCAAAACACGCTCAGGCGCCATCGACAGCGCCAGAGCCGTCCCCCAGACGCCAATCGTTGCCAGACCGGCCCCGATCAGCATTAACGTTCGTTCGATATAGCGATGATCCTGTGCCTGCTGGCTTTCCTGTTCGCGCAGCAAGTCGGCGATCTCGCTTTTCGCCAGATCCTGCCATTTGCGGAACGACACCCCGCGCGACAAGGTGCGATGATCCCGGATGAAACGCTCCAGACGCGTCACCACAATCTCGGCTTTTTCTTCGACTTTCAGGCTGGGGGCCTTGGGTGCCGAAGAGGAACGACTGTTAGGACGGCGGGCCATGCAGCCAGTCTCCCTTGTTACCAGCAAAAAGGGCCCTGTCATCAGGGCCCTTTCCGTCTTTTTATCCCAGTCGGCTCAGCGCTGCGCTCAGTTTGGCGATGGCGGCTTCGGCCTCGACCAGACGGTCACGTTGTTCTTCAACCACTTCGGGCTTGGCCTTGGCGATAAAGCTTTCATTGCCCAGCTTGCTGGACAGCTTTTTCGCTTCGGCATCGTTCTTTTTGATTTCTTTGGCGAGGCGCTGCTTTTCCGCCTCGACGTCAATCACGCCTTCCAGCGGCAGGACCGCTGTCACCTCACCGATCACCACCTGCGCCGAAGCTTTGGGGGCTTCCTCGCCCACGGTAATGCCGGACAAACGGGCCAGAGTTTCGATCAGCGGGCGATGGGCCGCCAGACGGCGGGCAACGTCGTCCCCCACGCCCTGCAGGATCATCGGCATCTTGATCGACGGCGGCACGTTCATTTCAGCGCGCACCGAACGAACCGAAGAGATCATCTCCACCACCCAGTCCATTTCCTGACGGGCAGCGGCATCATCCAGACCATCCAGCGACGGCCATTGCTGCACGATCAGCATGCCGTCACGCGGGGCAATCTGCTCCCACAGGCTTTCGGTGATGTAAGGCATGAACGGGTGCAACAGCAGCAGGATCTGGTCCAGAGCCCACGCTGCCGTCGCCCGCGCCTCGGCCTTGGCGACCTCATCGCTGCCACCGAACACCGGTTTGGCAAATTCCAGATACCAGTCGCAGAAGCTGCCCCAGGTGAACTGATAGATGGCGTTGGCCGCATCGTTGAAGCGGTAGCTGGTGATGCCATCACGCACCGCCTGCGCCGCCTCGGCCACCTTGGCCACGATCCACTTGTTCAGCGTCGATTTCACCGAGCGCGGATCATAGCCCGCCACCGGATGACACTCGTTCATCTGGCAGAACCGGGCGGCGTTCCACAGCTTGGTGGCAAAGTTGCGATAGCCGGCAACGCGCTGCTCGCTCATCTTGATGTCACGGCCCTGAGCAGCCATCGCTGCCAGGGTAAAGCGCAGGGCATCGGTACCGTACTGGTCGGCAATCACCAGCGGGTCAATGACGTTGCCCTTGGACTTCGACATCTTCTGGCCCTTTTCATCGCGGACCAGAGCATGGATATAGACGTCGCGGAACGGCACATCGCCCATGGCGTACATACCGAACATCATCATGCGGGCAACCCAGAAGAAGATGATGTCAAAACCAGTAACCAGAACATCGGTGGGATAATAGCGCGCCAGTTCGGGCGTCTTGTCCGGCCAGCCGATGGTCGAGAACGGCCACAGCGCCGACGAGAACCAGGTGTCGAGCACGTCAGGATCACGCACCAGCTCGACCGCCTGCCCATAATGGGCGGCGGCAGCGGCGGCGGCGTCTTCGGCGGTCATCTCAACGAACGGATGTCCGTCCGGGCCGAACCATGCCGGAATCTGGTGCCCCCACCAGATTTGCCGCGACACGCACCACGGCTGGATGTTGCGCATCCATTCAAAGAAGGTCTTTTCCCACTGCTTCGGCACAAAGCGCGTCCGACCGGTTTCCACCGCTTCGATCGGCGCAATCGCCAGCTTGGGGGCATCAACGAACCACTGATCGGTCAGCCACGGTTCGATCACCACCCCCGAGCGGTCACCATAGGGCACGGTCATCGGGTTTTCTTCGACCTTTTCAAACAGGCCGAGGGCTTCCAGCTCGCTGACCACCAGATCACGGGCGGCAAAGCGGTCCAGACCACGGAAGGCTTCCGGCAAGTCTTCCATCACCGGCTGGCCATCCTCCCCAACCAGCGGCTTGGCGTGGCCGTTCTGGAAGGCGAGAACCTGCAGCGGCTCGGTCAGCACGCGGGCGTTCAGGTCAAAAATGTTGATCAGGCGCAACTGGTTGCGCTTGCCGACTTCAAAGTCGTTGAAGTCATGCGCCGGGGTGATCTTCACCGCACCGGTGCCCTTTTCAGGGTCGGCATAGTCATCCGGCACGATCGGGATCAGTCGGCCGGTGATCGGCAGACGGACCATTTTGCCATGCAGGTGCTTGAAACGCTCGTCTTCCGGGTGAACGGCAACGGCGGTATCGCCCAGCATCGTTTCCGGGCGGGTGGTGCCGACGGTGACGAACTCATCCGTGCCCTCCACCGGATAGCGGAAGAACCACATCTTGCCCTTCACATCGCGCTGTTCGACTTCAAGGTCGGAAATGGCGGTGTGCAGCTTGGGATCCCAGTTCACCAGCCGCTTGTCGCGATAGATCAGGCCATCCTTGTGCAGACGGACGAAAATGGTCCGCACGGCCTTGCTCAGACCCTCGTCCATGGTAAAGCGTTCGCGCGCCCAGTCCGGCGACGCCCCCAGACGGCGCAACTGGCGGGTAATGGTCCCGCCGGAGTGTTCCTTCCACTCCCACACTTTTTCGATGAACGCATCACGGCCCAGATCGTGGCGGGTGATACCGTCCTTTTCCAGATTGCGCTCGACCACCATCTGGGTCGCGATCCCGGCATGGTCGGTCCCCGGCTGCCACAGGGCATCTTTGCCGGTCATGCGGTTAAAACGGATCAGCAGATCCTGCAGGGTGAAGGTCAGCGCGTGTCCCATGTGCAGGCTGCCGGTGACATTCGGCGGCGGCATCATGATGGTATAGGGTACGTCGCTCGACTCCGGGTTTGCGGCAAATACCCCGGCTTTTTCCCAACGCTGATAGAGGGTCTCTTCGATGTCAGCGGGATCAAATGTCTTGTCGAGCATCATGAACCAATCCTGCAAGTGATGAGTGAAATCATGTGAGTGTCAGGAGTGCCACAGCATGGCACACAAAGCAATCGCCGGACCCTTTGACCAAGGATCCGGCGATGCTGTCCAAGGCGTACAGGCGTTGTTTACCCCTTGTCGGCGCCCGTTACCAGTCTTTCAATTTCCTTGCGCACCAGACGCTCCACCAGTTCCGGCAGGTTGGCGTCCAGCCATTCGCGCAACAGGGGCCGCAGAGCCTCGCGAACGATCTCTTCCAGCGTAATCCCGACCTTGCCGATCCCCAACCCGCGATCGCGGGCCAGCGCACCGTACAGCTCCGAGAAGATCGCAGCAGAGGCAACCTCGGTCGGCGGTGAAACCAGCCGGTCATCATCAACAGCCATCATTACCGGCGCAGGCGGCGGCGGTGGCGGAGGAACAACCACTGGAACCGGCTCGGGTTCTGGCTCGGGCTCCGGGTCCGGTTCGAGCAACAGCGGCTCTTCGTCATCCTCGGGCTCCGTCAGCTCAAGGACCTCCTCCGGCTCGTCCCAGACGGGCTCGGGTTCCGGTTCAGGCTCCGGCTCGGGTTCTGGCTCTTCCCAAACAGGTTCCGGCTCGGGCTCCGGTTCAGGCTCCGGAGGCGGCGGAGGGGGTGGTGGTGGCGGAGGGGGTGGCGGCGGAGGCGGAGGCGGAGCCTTGGCTTCCTCTTCCTCATCCTCCGAAAGAATCTTCCGGATAGAGGCGAGAATGTCCTCCATCGATGGTTCTTGATTGCGATCATCCATGGCGTAACCCCGCCCCATAAAGCCAGCACATCAAATCGCTGCACGGCACCCCAATCGGCGCGCGTTCAGAAAGGGATATAACATTGCTCCTTAACATTTTGCAAACGCAAGATGTTTAATCCGCGCAAAATGCCCGCAGCGCCATACCAGAGACCTTACTGCACAGCAAGACAACGCCACACTACACCATCATAGCGTTCTGATAGAAAATAAAAAAATCCATTGACCCTGTAAATGCCATAAAAAAGGCGAAGCCCGGGACTTCGCCTTTTTTTCAATCGGCAGGAGCCTTCAGCGGGTTCAGCGCCCTTCCGGTTCCTTCACCGGCTGCTGCTTTTCCGGGTCGGATGCATAGTCGTAATCCTGATCCGCCTCATCATTGCCGCCAATCCACTGACCACGAACATCATCATAGTGCCCGGCAGACTTGTGCGTTTCGACCGGCAACGCCAGATGTTCGGCAGTCAGGGTTCCAACAGCAGACATCAACTGATAGGCCGCCACTTTCTCGTTGCGCTGCGCGGTCACCAGACTGACCTGGGCATCAAGCAATTCCTGCTCGGCATCCAGAACGTCAAGCACGGTCCGCGCCCCGACCTGAGCCTCACGCTGGACGCCTTCCAGAGCCACCCGGGAGGAATCGACCTGCGACACCAGCGACGAGATCTGCGCCCGTGCCGATTGCAAGGTTTCCCACGACTGCACGGCCTGAGCCCGCACGCTCAGCAACATTTCATCGACCTGCAACCGGCGCTGCCCTGCGGTGCTCTTCGCTTCGCGGATCCGGGAATAGACGCTACCGGATTCGTACAGCGGAACACTGACCGTCGCCACCAGCGACTGCACGTCACGATAAGAATCATGATCGCTGGCATTCCAGCTTTTGCTGCTCGAAGCCTGCAAGGACACCGTCGGCAGCAATTCGCCACGCACCTGCTGCACCGTGTCAACAGCTGCACGGGCCGTGTATTCGGCCGCGATCAGCTCCGGCTGCTGATTTTCCGCCATGCTGATCGTATCATCAAGGGTCGCAGGCAGGGTCTTTACCTCGGCTGGCCAATCGAGATTTTCAGCCGGAACCCCGACAACCCTGGCAAAAGTCGCCCGCGTCGATGCCAGCGTCGATTCCGCCGCCGCCCGCGCCGCCACAGCCCCCGCATGGCGGGCTTCGGCCTGACTGACGTCGGTGCGGGTAATTTCCCCCACCGCAAAGCGGTCACGGGTGGCATCCAGCTGGCGACGCAGGACCTGTTCGTTGTTCACGCGCAGTTCCAGCACCGACATGTCGCGCAGAACGTCCATATATGCCTGCGTCGCAGCCAGCAGGACAGCCTGTTCGGTGGCAACCAGCGTTCCGCGCGACGCCTTGACGGTATTTTCCGCAGCGTCCGTGGCATGGACGGTGCGGAAGCCATTAAAAACCGGCTGCGTCACGGTAAAGGTCGACGTCTGCGGCACAGTGCCGATCTTTCGTTCGGTGGTGGTCGAGGTGTTCTGCTCGATGGTCTGCCGGCCATAGCTGCCACTGACGGTAACGGTCGGGCGCCAGCCAGACAGGGCCTGCGGCACCTTTTCATCGGTTGCCCGCTGACCGGCCCGCGCCGCCAACAACTGCGGATTTCCCGTGTAGGTCGCCACCAGAGCCTCTTCCAGACTCATCGCCGAGGCGGTCACCGGGCACAAAACAGTCCCGGCCAGCGCGGCCAGCACAGCATAGGAGACGGCAGAGGAAGCGGTCTTTTTCATCACGGTTGTCCCATATATGACAGCGGGAGAAAGTTCAAAATCAAAACTGAACTCACCAGTTCACTATCGAGCAGCATAGCGGGCAAAATCAGAATGGCAAGCCCTGCCTCAGCAAAAAGGGGTGCCCTTTTGCACTGGACACCCCTTCCCGTACTTCAGGCCCAGTCGGCCCGCGCCAATCAGAAGACGAAGCGCGGCGGAGCGGCAAAGCCCGGCAGGACCGGTACGTTGGCATCGAACAGGGCCCGCTCGCCAACCACACCGTTCTGGCGGGTGCACAACACCGCCGTCCCCAGCGGCGCCGTCGCCGAACGCACAACCGCCACCAGACGCCCACCTTCGGCCAGCTGATCCAGCAGCGACGCCGGAATGGCTTCGACCGCACCGTTGATCAGGATGACATTATAGGGCCCCTGCGCCGGATAGCCGTCGGTCAGGTCGGCATCCATCACCGCCACGTTGTCGATCCCCAGATCGTTCAGAACGGTGGTCGCGCTCTTTACGAAATCGGCATCCGTTTCAACCGCAACAACGGTCGAGGCAATTTTAGCCAGCACGGCGGCTTCGTATCCACTGCCACAACCGACATCGAGTGCAATGTCGTTGCTGTCAATATCTGCAGCCTGCAGCAGACGGGCCAGAACCACCGGTTCCATCAGACAACGGCCATCGCCAAGGCTGATGTCTTCATCGGTGTAGGCAATGCCGCGCAGGTGCTTCGGCAGGAACTGTTCACGCGGAAGGCTCTCCATGGCCTGGATAACCAACTGGTCCGTCACCTTGTTCGGACGGATCTGACCTTCAACCATGTTGTGCCGAGCGATGGCGTAATCCATGCCTGAGCCTCTTTGCTTTGCTCTGGGGCTGGCAACATTCCGCCAGGCCACCCACGTTCCAAACCACAGGCATGGGTTCGGCCCCCCGTAGGGTGACCTCCCTGCCCTTATGGGCGGTTTTATACTTCTCTCTGGCTTTTCTGACAATCGAAACCATCATTCACGCCCCCGCGTGAGGGAAAATTGCCGCCTGTCACGCCCGCGAAAGCCGCATGAAAACTGGGGCTCCGGCAAAGGATCAATCCCACCCCGGCACACGTTGATAAAAAAAATGATTTTTTTGAAAAATTCCTGTTGACCGCTCCGGCGGTGGCCATTATAAACCGCCTCCTCGACGCCGCGATGCGAAACGAAAAAACGCAAAACGGCAAGAGAAAACAAAGATGCGGCCGGATGGCAGAATGGTTATGCAGAGGATTGCAAATCCTCGTATCTCGGTTCGATTCCGGGTCCGGCCTCCATATCCTGATCGGGTTCGCCTGTTGATGGTGTGATTGTAGAAGTGACTATTCCGGCGTAGCTCAGCGGTAGAGCCCCCGACTGTTAATCGGGTTGTCGTAGGTTCGAATCCTACCGCCGGAGCCACTTCAGCAATGCTTCTCGCAAGAGATGCGGGTCGTAGCCGACCGCAGCTTTGTTATGAAAGATATTCCGGCGTAGCTCAGCGGTAGAGCCCCCGACTGTTAATCGGGTTGTCGTAGGTTCGAATCCTACCGCCGGAGCCATCTTTCACAGAGACAGACCTGACGCAACCGTCCTGAAATTTCGGGGCGGTTTTTTGTTGTTTTATATCCCGTTGATACCACGTCAAGGCCATCCTTATAGGCCTTCCGGGCGGCTCCCTTCCTTTCAAAAATACGCTATTGTATAGTCCTGATTGCCAAAGGGGTTTTCAGGCCGCGCCACCTTTCTCAGACAGGTGTCCCATCCGCCATTATACATAGTCCATTTTTCATATTGCGGCGCAGCATAAAACCCCTACTCTGTACGCCCTACCTTGATACCCCGGAAATGGGCACCCCGTTTTCGCGATTACCCTCCCCCACCCGCGAGGCCCCCATGAGCGTCCGAAATCTGAAGAAGCTGTTCCGCCCACAATCCGTGGCCATCATCGGCGCATCGAATGCGCCCGGAACAGTGGGCGCAATTGCCATGCGCAACCTGCTGCAAGGTGGTTTCAAGGGGCCGATCATGCCGGTCAATCCGAAATATCAGGCTATTCAGGGCGTCCTTGCCTATAAGGATGTCAATGACCTGCCGCTGGTTCCGGATCTGGCCGTGGTCTGTGTCCCACCAGCAGAGCTCAGCGGTGTCATTGACCGACTGGGGGCACGAGGATGTCCGGCGGCAGTGGTGGTCACCACCGGACTGGATTTGCTCCCCTCCGCAGACGGGCAAACCTCGCTAACCCAGGACCTGATGGCCACCGCACAGCGCCATGACCTGCGCCTGCTGGGGCCATCCAGTCTGGGGGTGATGGTACCGGGGATTGGCCTGAATGCCAGCTTTGCCCCCCATGCGGCCCTGCCCGGACGGATTGCCTTTGTCTCGCAGTCTGGCGCCATGTGCGCTGCCGTTCTCGACTGGGCAGCCCCGAAAGGCATCGGCTTTTCGCACTTCATTTCGCTGGGTGCCGGGCTGGATACCAATTTTGGCGATATTCTCGATTATCTGGGATCGGACCCCGATACCCGCGCCATCCTGCTGTATATTGAATCGATCGACGAGCGCCGCAATTTCATGTCGGCAGCCCGAGCGGCGGCTCGCAACAAACCGGTGCTGGCAATCAAGGCGGGCCGCAACGCCGACGGAGCCCGCGCCGCACGCTCGCACACCGGTCAGATGGCGGGCTCGGATCTGGTCTATGATGCGGCCATGCGCCGTGCTGGCATGCTGCGGGTGTATGATATCGAAGAATTGTTCGCCGCGGTGGAAACCCTGTCGGTGGTTTCCCGCCCCAAAGGCGAACGCCTGGCCATTCTGACCAATGGCGGCGGTATCGGAGTGATGGCGGTTGATGATCTCTATGATCTTGGTGGATCGCTGGCAGAACTGAGCGAAGAAACCCTCGGGAAGCTGGACACGGTTCTTCCGGCGGGCTGGTCCTACAGCAATCCGGTTGACATCATCGGCGATGCCCCCGGCACCCGCTATGCCGACGCCCTCAGCGTTCTGGTGCAGGCGCGCGAAATTGATTCCATTCTGGTGATGCACACCCCGGTCTCGGTGGCCTCGTCGACCGAGATCGCGGAAAAGGTCATTGCCCTGGCCCGCCAGCACAAACGCAGCAACATCACCACCTGTTGGGTAGGCGATCAGCTGGTTTCCTCGGCCCGCAAAGCCTTTCACGCTGCGGGCATTCCCACCTTTGACACCCCCCGCCAGGCCGTACAGGCGTTCATGCACACCGTCGAGTACCGGCGGAACCAGGAATTGCTGATGGAAACCCCCCTCAGCCTGCCGACCGAATTCACCCCCAACACGGTGATTGCCCGGATGGTGGTTGAAACTGCCCTCAATCAAGGCCGCACGGTCCTCAGCGAGCCGGAAGCCAAAGCAATCCTGAATGCCTATGGCATTCCGACGGTTGAAACCCACATCGCCCGCACCCCCGAAGACTGCCGGGCGATTGCCGAAGAGATGGGCGGGCCGTTGGCACTGAAAATCCTGTCTCCCGACCTGACCCACAAAAGCGACCGCGGCGGCGTCCAGCTGAACATCGAGACCCCGGAAGAATGCTTCCAGGCCGCCGAGCAGATGACCCGACGCCTGCGCACGGCCCTGCCCGATGTCCGCCTCGAAGGCTTCACCGTCCAGCGCATGGAACGCCGCCCCGGTGCGCACGAACTGATCGTCGGTGTCGCAACCGATCCGATTTTCGGCCCGGTGATCCTGTTCGGTCAGGGCGGCACTGCCGTCGAGGTGATCGGTGACCGCGCGGTTGCCCTGCCGCCGCTGAACATGGCTCTGGGCGCAGAACTGATCTCGCGCACACGGGTTTACAAGCTGCTGCAAGGGTATCGCGCCCATGCTCCGGCCGATATGGAAGCCATTTGCCTGACCTTGATTCAGGTCGCCCAGATGATTGTCGATATCCCCGAAATCATCGAACTGGACATTAACCCGCTGTTTGCCGATGAAAACGGCGTGGTGGCGCTGGATGCCCGCATGGCCATCCGCAAAACCTCACTGACCTCGGGCGCAGACCGCATGGCGATTCGCCCCTATCCGCGCGAGCTGGAAGAAGACTTCACCATGAAGGGCGGCCGGACCTGCCTGCTGCGCCCCATCCGCCCGGAAGACGAGCCCAATCATCACATTCTGGTCTCGCGCCTGACCCCCGAAGATATCCGCTTCCGCTTCTTCGGGCTGGTGCAGGAACTCCCCCATAGCCAGATGGCCCGCTTGACCCAGATCGATTATGACCGCGAAATGGCGTTCATCGCCACCGACACCGACGCCAATGGCCAGCAGGAAACGCTGGGAGTGGTGCGGGCTGTCACCGACCCGGACAACGAGGAAACCGAATTTTCCATCGTGGTCCGCTCGGACCTGAAAGGCAGCGGTCTGGCACGCCAGATGATGAAGAAAATGATCCGCTATTGTCGTGACCGCGGAACGCATACCATGGTCGGGCAAGTGCTGAAGGACAATGGCCGCATGCTGCACTTTGTCGAAAGCCTCGGCTTCCGGCGGGTGAAGACCATCGACCATGATGTCGTCGAGGTTGCTCTCGACCTGCAGGGAAGCCTACCATTCTAAAGCAGGGAGCGTGGTCCACGTTCAAGGCGCAGATCTAAGGCACGACCTTTGTCTACCCAATAAACCAGAATAATGGAGACGTGTATGGGATGGGATCCGGTTGCCTACCTGAAATACGGAGGAGAGCGCACGCGCCCTGCCGCGGACTTGCTGGCGCGCGTACCGGAAACAGACCCCAACGTTATCTATGATCTGGGATGCGGGCCGGGCAATTCGACCGCCCTTCTGTCATCCCGCTGGCCTGCTGCCCATCTAACCGGTCTGGATGCCGACCCGACCATGCTGGCGCGGGCGCGGAAAAACGGCCCCCGCGCACGCTGGGCTGAAACTGATATCGAGACATGGGAGGCCCCCCAACCGGCGGACCTGATTTTCTCCAATGCCGTGCTGCACTGGCTGGATCATCATGACCGCCTGTTTCCCCGCCTGATCCAGCAACTGCGCAGCGGTGGTATCCTTGCCGTCCAGATGCCGCGCAATCACCATGCGCCGAGCCATGCACTGTTGCGTGAACTGGCCCGCAGCAGTCCGTGGGCCAGCCAACTGGAAAGCATCCTGCGCGATGAGCCGGTAGCCTCCCCCGAGGCATACTGGCGCTGGCTTTCGCCCCATTGCAGCGAACTGGAAATCTGGGAGACAACCTATCTGATGCCGTTACGGGGGCAAGATCCGATTCTGGCATGGATCAAGGGCAGTTCCCTCCGTCCCGTTCTGGCAGCGCTCGCCCCGGAAGATGCCTTGACGTTTGAGAAGGCCCTGGCCGCCCAGTTGCGCGAGGCGTATCCGGCAGAAGATGACGGCTGTACGCTGTTTCCGTTTCGGCGCCTGTTCATTCTGGCGACCCGATAGAGCCGTCCAGTACACGACAGTCCGCGCAGGAAAATGGGCTACCGCCCATACCCGTTGGGGGCTATGCCCCCAATCCCCCATTTTGTCTTTTATGATCAAAGGAATGGGGTTTGGAGCCTGAAGGCCCCAGCAAGGTATGGAGCGGCACTCGCGACCCTAATGCCGGGGGCGCCGATAGCGTCCGGCTTCGCTGTCGCTGTCCTCTTGCTGGCCCTGCTGGAATCGCCCGGCATCTGCCGGGTCCAGACGAACCAGCATCGTCACCACTTCGTCGTCATCCTGCCGGGACAGAACTTCACCTTTCCGGTACAGCCAGGCGATGGTCGCGCCATCGCTGATCGGCAAGGTAATTTCCAGCGTGATACGGCTGTGGCTGAGGCGTTCGTCAATCAGGGCCAGCAGGGTATCGGTTCCCTGACCAGTCACCGCTGACAGAGCCACCAGACGATCATCGCGAGCGGCCTCCATCTGCAGGGCGGCGCGGTTGTCGTCATCCAGCAGGTCGATCTTGTTCAGGGCCTCGATCAAACCGGCCTCGACCTCGGTTTCCAGCCCCAGCTCGACCTTCAGCACCTTTTCCACATCGGCCTTTTGCGCCAGCGTGTCCGGATGCGCCACATCGCGCACGTGGACCACCACGTCCGCTTCAAGCACTTCTTCCAGTGTGGCATGGAACGCTGCCACCAGTTCATGCGGCAGGTGAGACACAAAGCCCACCGTGTCCGACAGGATGATCATCCGGCCAGAGGGCAGTTGCAACGACCGCATGGTCGGGTCGAGTGTGGCGAACAACTGATCCTGCGCCAGAACTTCGGCTGACGTCACCCGATTGAACAGCGTCGATTTCCCGGCGTTGGTATAGCCGACCAGGGCGACAATCGGATAGGGCACCCGTTTGCGCGCCTGCCGGTGCAGGTGGCGGGTGCGCTTGACCTCTTCCAGTTCTTTCCGCAGGCGGGTAATACGGTCGCCGATCAGGCGGCGGTCGATTTCGATCTGGGATTCCCCCGGACCACCCATAAAGCCGAAGCCACCGCGTTGCCGCTCAAGGTGGGTCCACGACCGCACCAGCCGCGAGCGTTGATAGTTCAGGTGGGCCAGTTCGACCTGCAACATCCCTTCACGGGTGCGGGCTCGGGCACCAAAAATTTCCAGAATCAGGCCGGTACGGTCAATGACCTTGACGTTCCATGCCTTTTCCAGATTGCGCTGCTGAATCGGGGTGACATGGCAATCCATCACCACCAGCTCGGCCTCGGTGTTTTCGAGGATTGGCACCATGCGCTCGACGGCCCCGGAACCGATGTAGGTCGCCGGTTTGGGCTTTGGCATCGGCACCACTTCGCCGTGGACCACATCCAGATCAATGGCATGGGCCAGACCAATGGCTTCTTCCAGGCGGGCTTCGGGCAAGCGCCCATCACCCGGCCCTCGTTTGAGGGCCGGGTGGATCACAACGGCACGGGACCGCTTTTGTTTACTGTCCAAGAGGACTCCACACATGAGGGTATTGTGCGAAAAGTGGGAACCGGTTTTCGCAAAAACAATGCGACGAAACAAAAACCTGAAGCTGTGAGCCTGAAAGGTGAATCACGCTCACAGCGCTAACAGGGACAGGAAGCACCGGGCTTCCGTCGAAATCGGGTGGGATCGGGCGGGATCAGACCTCGCCGTCTTCCTTCTGCGGCTCGAACAGCTGGATCGGCGTCGCCGGCATGACGGTCGAAATCGCATGCTTGTAAACCAGCTGGGTATGACCATCCCGACGCAGCAACAGCGAGAAATTGTCGAACCAGGTCACGATCCCTTGCAGCTTTACACCGTTCACCAGGAAGACCGTCACCGGGGTCTTGTTTTTACGGATGTAGTTCAGAAACACATCCTGCACATTTTGATTTTTTTCGTTCGACATCACTTCAGCCCTTCCGCTGTTCTTTTGTTGCCCCTGGGGGAGCGGGGTTCCTAACCCCTGGATGAGAGGTATCACTGAACGGTACCAGAGGGAACCGCCAGTGTTTCCAGAAACACAGTAAAATCCGCGCAGCCACAGAATACATGGTGCGGGGTATAAGCTCCAAAGTTTTTATGGCTCTCTGGATCAGGATGCAAGAGGACCGTGCGGCATCCAGCGTTCTGGCCACACTCGATATCCACCTGATTATCGCCAATGAACCAGACTTGGGCCATGTCCTTTACCGGACTGCCCGCCAGCGCCATTTCCACCGGCTCCCGCGCAGGCTTGTCCCGGCTGGCATCACCGGCCCCTACCAGATGGACGAAATACTGATCCCACCCCAGCCGGGTTGACTCTGCCCGCAGGAACCCACCGCTTTTGTTCGAGACGACAGCGACATGCAGCCCAAGGCGCCGCGCTGTCTTCAACAGCTGCTCCGCCCCCGGCAAGGTTGCCAGCATGTCGAGGTGGATCGCGGCAAACGCAGACTGAAAGATGTTCTTTGCTTCCAGCCAGCGGTCCCCGAACAAGGCGGGGAAGGCATCACGCATGGACTTGGCAATCCGCCCTTTGGCTTCGCTTTCACTCCACGGCTGATGCCCCATCGCGACCAGAGTGGTGTTCATCGCCTGAATGATGCTGGGCCAGGTATCAACCAGCGTGTTGTCCCAGTCGAAAATCAACGCCTGCGGCAGCGGCGGCAAAGACATCGCATTCTCTCGTTGTCATCAGAAAAGTCTTCAGGACCAAGCCACTGCGGGCGTTATTCCGGCCACATGCCCGACATAGAGTGTTCGCAGGGCCAGCGCAAGAGGCCCCGGAACACCCTCCCCGATTTTGACCCCGTCAACCGACACGATCGGCATCACATAGGCAATGGTTGAGGATACGAACACTTCGCGGGCCACTTTGGCTTCTTCCAGAGTAAACGAACGCTCGACAACAGTATAACCCGCCGCACGGGCCAGCCGGATCAGCACCATCCGGGTCACACCGGGCAAAATATCGTGGCCAACCGGATGGGTCAGGATTTCACCGCTGGCGTTCACCATCCATGCGTTGGAAGACCCGGCCTCGGTTACAGTCCCGTCCGGGGCAACCAGCAGAGCCTCATAGGCTCCCTGCTCAGCGGCCTGCTGTTTGGCGAGAATGTTGGGGAGCAAGGACACCGACTTGATATCCCGGCGACGCCAACGGATATCCGCAACACTCACAGCCGAAACACCCACAGAAATACTCTCGGCTGACGGGCCGCTCCCCGGTCGGGCGGTGATCACCACCGACGGCATCACACCGTGCGGGAACAGGTGGTTCCGGGGGGAAACGCCGCGCGTCACCTGCAGATAGAGTATCCCGTCGCGCACCCGGTTGCGCTGGATCATCTGGCGCAGGACAACAATCCACGCCGCGCGCTGTAACGGGTTGGCGATCTGCAAGGCCGCCAGTCCCGTACACAGCCGGTCATAATGCAGGGCAAAATCCACCGGCAGGCCACCGCGCACCGCAACGACCTCGTACAAGCCATCGGCGAATTGATACCCACGATCCTCGACATGAACCGACGCCTCGCGGTGAGGAACATAACGACCGTTCACATAAGCGACACGCGACATCAGGCAACCGCTTTCCCGTCAGAAGTATTCAAAACGCACCGAGCACAGCTTTTCGACTTTCTTGACCGCTTCGGCAGCAGCAAACAGGATCACCCGGTCACCGCCCTGGACCACCGTATTGCCGCGTGGCATGATCACGGTATCTCCGCGCACCACGGCCCCCAGCATCACCCCCAAAGGCAGCTTGATGTCTTTCAGCGGCCGACCAACAAGGCTGGATGTCTCGAGGGCATCAGCCTCGATCAGCTCGCCAAAGCCTTCGTGCAGGGAATGTACCGAGTGAATGCGGCCCCGGCGAACGTGGTGCAGGATGTTGGAAACGGTGATCGAGCGCGGATTGACCACCACGTCAATCCCCAGGCCCCCCATCAGGGTGTTATAGGTGGTCTTGTTCAGCAGGGAAATGGTGCGGGCCGCACCATACCGCTTGGCCAGCAACGCCGCCATGATGTTGGTTTCATCATCATCGGTCAGGGCAATGCAGGTTTCCACTGCCCCCACTCCGGCCTCATCAAGGATTTCCGGCTCCAGGCAGTCACCACACAGAACCATCGTCCGGTTCAGTGTTCTGGCGACATATTCCGCCTGCTCTTTATTCTGTTCGACGATTCTGACCGAGATTTCAGGATGTTCGGCCTCCAGCTGTTGCGCAAGGAACAGCCCGATATTGCCACCTCCCAGAATCAGAATTCGGCGCGTCTGCTTTTCTTCATGCCCAAAGGCTGCCATGGCGCGCGCAGTGTGGGCAGCGGCGACGACGAAATAGACTTCATCCCCCGGCAGCATCTGGTCTTCGGGGGTTGGTACGATCGGGCGATCGTTCCGCACGATACCTACCACCACCAGTTGCAAATCCGGGAACAGCACCGACAACTGGCGCAACGGGGTGTGAACCACCGGGGTATCTTCGGTGCAGCGCACGGCCAGCAAACGGACCTTGTTGTCTGCCAGCGGAATCAGGTCAATGGCACCCGGCACCTGCAAGCGACGGGTAATGGCCCGCGCCACCTCGATTTCCGGGCTGATGATCACGTCAATCGGCAGATTCTCGCGGGAAAACAACTGTGCCCACATCGGATTCAGATAAGAGCGGTTGCGCACCCGGGCGATTTTGGTCGGAACGTTGAACAGGGAATGCGCCACCTGACAGGCGACCATGTTGACTTCGTCCGCATGGGTCACTGCCACCAGCATGTCGCAGTCCTGTACCCCGGCCTGCTCCAGCACGTCAGGGTGCGAGGCATGCCCGATAACCACCTTGGCATCCAGCGCGTCGGCCATCTTTCGCACCAGCTCGGGCCGCTGGTCGATGACGGTAATATCGTTTCCTTCATCGGCCAGATAGCGGGCAATGTTATAGCCAACCTGCCCTGCCCCACAGATGATCACTTTCACCGTCGTTCCCCTTTTCTCATCCCTTGCCGCGTTCTTCGCCCGTGACACCCAGAGACTTCAGTTTACGATGCAAGGCAGACCGCTCCATACCGACAAACTCCGCCGTCCGCGAAATATTGCCGTTAAAGCGGGTAACCTGAGCCAGCAGATATTCCCGTTCAAACATTTCCCGGGCTTCGCGCAGCGGCAAGGCCATGATCTCGCCCGACCGCTCCAGACGCAGCACCTCTGGCGTGATCGAACCGATTTCCGCTGGCAGCATATCGACCCGGATCACCTCACGCGCATCGCCCGGTGCCATGATCAGCAGCCAGTCGATCACGTTGCGCAACTGACGCACGTTACCCGGCCATTCATAGGCCTGCAAAGCTGCCAGCGCGTCTTCCCCCAGCCGCCGGGGCACGGTGCCAGCCGCCTGAGCCGCACGCGCCATGAAGTAATCCGCCAGCACCGGAATGTCTTCGCGACGGTCCCGCAGGGCCGGAATTTTCAGCGGTACCACATTCAGCCGATAGAACAGGTCTTCGCGGAACTCTCCGCTCTGGATCAGCAGGTGCAGATCACGGGTGGTACTGGCCAGAACACGGACATCAACGGCAACCCTGTGTGTTCCGCCCACACGCTCGAACATCTGATCCTGCAGAACCCGAACGATCTTTCCCTGCGTCTCCAGGGGCATGTCGGCGATTTCATCCAGCAGCAAAGTGCCGCCATCGGCCTGTTCCAGCAAGCCAACCTTGCGCGGACCGTCCTGACCATCAAAACCGCGCTCGGTACCGAACAGCTCGGTTTCCATCCGGTCCGGGTGCATGGCCGCACAGTTGACCACCACAAACGGCGCTTCGGCGCGGCGGGATTTCTCGTGGATCAGGCGGGCGGCCACTTCCTTGCCGGACCCTGCCGGCCCGGTAATCAGAATCCGCGAGCCCGACGGTGCCACCTTGTCAATGGCTTGCCGGATTTGCGCCATCACCGACGAGCGCCCATGCATTTCGCCGGTGTTGCTTTGCTGGCGGCGCAATTCCTCGTTCTCGCGCCGCAGACGGGCGGCCTCGTTGGCCCGTTCCAGAATCAGCAACAAGCGATCGGTCTTGAACGGCTTTTCAATAAAATCGTAAGCCCCGATCTTGATCGCAGACACCGCCGTTTCGATGTTGCCATGTCCCGAGATCATCACCACCGGAATCCCCGGTTGTTCGGCCTTGATCACTTCCAGCAACTGCAAGCCGTCAAGGCGCGACCCTTCCAGCCAGATATCAAGAATGATCAAATGCGGAGCCCGCTCGCCAATCGTGGCCAAAGCCTGATCAGCGTTTGATGCCTCGCGGGTAGCATAGCCTTCATCCTCCAGAATGCCAGCCAGCATCATCCGGATATCGGCTTCGTCATCGACAATAAGAATATCGCGCGCCATTTAGTGACTGTTTTCTTTACTGCTTAACAGGATGACTGGGCATCAGCATCCCGATGCGGAAACGCCATAACGACACGAGCCCCTCCATGCGGAGAATCTTCGAGGCTCAACGTACCATGATGGTCTTCCATGATTTTTTTGACAATTGCCAACCCCAGCCCGGTCCCTTTGGCCCGGGTGGTTACATAAGGCTCCGTCAAGCGGGACCGATCCTCCGGCAACCCCTTGCCATTATCCTCGATGATCACGCGATATGCCCCATCATCCCCCGCCGTGGTGTCCATGCTCAGCGCAATACATCCCCCACCCCGTTGTGCCACAACAGCCGGATCAGCGCCTTCGATTGCTTCGATGGCGTTTTTCAGCAAATTCGTCAAGGCCTGACCAACCTGTTGAGCATCGCACGACACAACAAGCGGCGTCGAGGGCAAGTTTACCTCAAAGCGAACCGCCGGATAGGCGGTCTTTTGCAGGAACACCGCCTGCCTGGCCAATGTCACCAGATTTTCCGGCTTCATGGTCGGGGTCGGCATGCGGGCAAATGACGAAAATTCATCAACCATCTGGCCAATATGCACTACATGACGAACGATCGTATCCGTACATTGGGTGAACACTTCGGGATCATCGGTGATCTGTTTCAGATAGCGGCGCTTCAGGCGTTCGGCAGACAGTTGAATCGGAGTCAGAGGATTTTTGATCTCGTGGGCAATGCGGCGGGCAACATCGGCCCACGCCGCCTGCCGCTGGGCGCTTTGCAGGGCGGTGATATCGTCAAAGGTCAACACATGCCCGATCAGTTCCCCATCCAGATTTTCCGCCGTCACCCGCACCAGAAAGGTCAGGGCCTGACCATCACGCTGGATCACGATTTCCTGCTGAAGCTGATGATCGGCACGGCGAGGCTCGACCGCCAGCAAGGTGGCCAGTTCAGGAACCACATCATCAAGCGGCTCGCCCAGCAGATAATCCAGTTCCTGCCGCAGCAACAACGACGCCGAGCGGTTTGACAGGGTGATGCGCCCTTGCGGATCGGTCGAGATGATCCCGGCAGATACCCCCGCCAGCACCGTTTCGGCAAAGCGGCGGCGCTCGTCAAGGGCGCGGTTGGTGGTCAGCAGACGCGCCTGCTGTGCCGCCAGCTGGCTGGTCATACGGTTAAAGGTCCGCGACAGGACGGCAATTTCATCGCTGGCGGCAATCTCGGGAACCCGTACCGTCAGCTCACCGTTACGGATGCGTTCAGCGGCGTCGATCAGGTCGCTGATCGGCTGCGCCAGGCGGGTGGCAATCGACAACCCCAAGCCCACCGCCGCCATCAACACCATCAGGGCAACGACGATAAAGATCAGCGAGAAGGTCAGTTCCAGACTGGACCGCCCCGTTTGCAGTCGCCGGTATTCCTCGACGGCACGATCAGTGCGTTCCATCGACTGGATCACCTGCTGTTCAACGAACCGCCCGACATACAGGTAATAGTCCGGCACCACATCCAGCTTGACCAGCGCCCGCACCCGGTCATCGGACTCCCCGGTCAGCACCGCGACTTCGCCGTTATTGGCCCGCTCCAGCGCCCAGTACGGGACTTCTTCGAACTGCAGCGAGTAGGTGTAGCCAGCCCGTGCCACCACCTTGCCACCAGCATCAAAGATCACCGCTTCGGTCAGGCCGCGAATGTTGGCCTGCGACGCCAGATAGCGTTCCAGCACCTGCTGGTCGAGCATCAGACGCGCCCAGCCGCGCTGGACATCACCAGCAACAGCCAACACTTCCCCGGCGATCACCCGTTGGTGTTCCTTGAGGTAGGCTTGCGCCACCGCCTGCGATTCATTCAACGCGGTACTGACCCGCTCGCCGAACCACGACTGCACACCGATATTGAAGAACAGGGCCGAAAACACCGCCACCAGAATGGCCGGAGCCACCGCAATGGCCGAGAACAGCCCGACAAAGCGCAATTGCAGCCGCGACCCGGCGCTTTTCGACCGATGCCGCAGCCACAGGCCCACCAGCCGCTGGGCAACCATCGCCCCCAGACACAGCAACAGCACCAGATCAAGGTTCAGCAGGATGATCAGCGCATTGGACTCAGGGTCCGTTGGCGCCCAGCCGGTCATCACCGCATAGGTGGCAATCCCTGAAATCAGCGCTGCCACCGACAGGAAAACAGCCAGCTTGCGGCCAAAGGTTCCATTGCGGAACCAGACCCCCATACGCAGCATCAGGCGGCGCATGGAAACGCCGCCTGTCTGACCATCCCGCCGCCTGCTGACCACGGTCTATTTCACCCCGCGAATGACGGAAATATCCAGATCACGGATCTTCTTGCGCAAGGTGTTCCGGTTCAGGCCCAACACCTGGGCGGCCTTGATCTGGTTGCCGCGTGTCGCATCCAGAGTCAGAGAAATCAGCGGACGTTCCAGTTCCCGCAGAATACGGTCATACAGCCCGGCAGGCGGCAGCCCATCGGGATGGGCGGCAAAGTAGGTGCGCAGATGGCGTTCGATCATGTCCGACAGCCCCTCGTCGGGGTTGCCTTCGCTGATGGTGGGCGGCTCGACGGTCGCCAGCTCCATTTCGATCGCCTCGACCCCGACCACCTCATCGGCATGCAGGGCGGCCAGACGGCGGACCAGATTTTCCAGCTCGCGGATGTTGCCCGGCCAGCGGTGGCGCTTCATGCGCTCCATGGCGGCGGCATCGCAGGTCTTGTGCGGCAACCCTTCTTCGGCAGCGATGTTAAAGAAGTGCTGGACCAGTTCCGGAATGTCGTCCGCCCGTTCACGCAGGGGCGGCAGGCGGATCGGCACCACATTCAGACGATAGAACAGGTCTTCGCGGAACAGCCCCTGACGGATCAGCTGGGTCAGGTCGCGGTGAGTCGCAGCAACGATACGCACGTTGGCCCGAATCGGGGTGCGGCCACCGACCGTGGTATACTCGCCTTCCTGCAGCACACGCAGCAGGCGGGTCTGCGCCTCGGGCGGCATGTCACCGATTTCGTCCAGGAACAGCGTCCCGCCTTCGGCCTGCTCGAAACGGCCCTGCGCCCGGGCTGTTGCCCCGGTAAAGGCACCCTTTTCGTGGCCGAACAGCTCGGACTCAATCAGTTCGCGCGGGATTGCCGCCATGTTGACCGCAACAAACGGCCCGTTCCGCCGTTTGCCGTAGTTGTGCAGGGCGCGTGCCACCAGCTCTTTGCCGGTCCCGGACTCGCCGGTGATCATCACCGTCAGGTCGGTGTTCATCAGGCGTGCCAGCGTGCGATAGATTTCCTGCATCGCCGCCGAGCGACCGATCAACGGCAGACGGTCTTCGTCACCCTGCGCCTCGTGCGGAACGCCCAGGCTCGGCTTGGGCAGGGACAGTGCGCGGCGGACCACCGACACCAGTTCCTGCAAGTCAAACGGCTTGGGCAGGTACTCGAACGCACCGCGCTCGGTCGCCTTGACGGCGGTCAGCAGAGTGTTCTGTGCGCTCATCACAATGATGCGCAGTTCCGGGCGCAGCTTTTTGATGCGCGGGATCAGGTCCAGACCGTTTTCATCTGGCATCACCACATCGGTGATCACCAGATCGCCATCCCCATCCGACACCCAGCGCCACAGCGTTGCCGCATTGCCGGTGGTCCGCACGTCATAGCCTGCCCGCCCCAGCGCCTGAGTCAAAACAGTACGAACGCCGTGGTCGTCATCGGCCACCAAAATTGTCGGAGAGGTCGTCATTGCAGGCTGAATCCTGATCGGGGGAAACGGGAACGCTCAGTCAGTACACGAAAAGCGGCAGTACACAAAAAGCGCAGGGGAAAACAAGGGTCAGGCAAAATCCGGGGCAGGCTGGGACTTGACAATCGGCAGCATGACCTTAAAGACCGTCCGCCGGGGCAGGCTGTCAAATTCAATGATCCCGCCATGGTCATTGATGATCTTGGCCACCAGAGCCAGCCCCAGGCCGCTGCCTTTCGGCTTGGTGGTCACGAACGGGTCAAACAGGTTCTGACGGATATCCTCAGGGATGCCTTCGCCGTTATCCTGCACGCTGACCACCAGCGGCAAATGGATCATCGAACTGGTGCCCGGCACCTGCACCCGCACTCCGTGCTGATAGGCGGTGCTGAGGACGATTTCGGCATTTTCCAGCGGACAGGCTTCGGCGGCGTTCTTCACCAGATTGAGGAACACCTGCACCAACTGGTCACGATTACCCCATACTGGCGGCAGCGAAGGGTCGAAATGCTCGAAAAAGCGCACATGCTTGCCAAAGCCGTTTTCGGCCAGACGACGGACACGTTCGAGCACACTATGGATGTTGACCGCTTCCCGTTCCAGTGGCGGCTGCTCCGAGAAGACTTCCATCCGGTCCACCAGTTGCACGATCCGGTCGGTCTCGTCACGGATCAGGGTGGTCAGAACCCGGTCTTCCTCGCTGACCACCTGCTCCAGCAACTGGGCAGAGCCACGGATACCCGACAACGGGTTCTTGATTTCGTGCGCCAGCAACTGGCTCATCGCCGTCACCGAGCGGGCAGCACTGCGGTGGGCGAGCTGCTGACCAATCCGCATTGCAAGCGTATGTTCCAGAATGGACAGCAGTGCCCAGCCCGAGCGGTCCACCATCGGCGACACCTGCACGGTGACAGTCCGGGTTCCGGTACGCAGGGAATCAAGCGTTGCGCCAAATTCCGATACCGGGCTGTGATTGGCCAGCGACTGGCGCACCAGGGCGCAAATGGTGCTGTCCTGCGGAATCAGGCTATCCAGCCGCTGCCCGCACATGTGCAGGGCACTCAGCTCGAACAGTTGCTCGCCCGCCAGATTGACATAGCGGATGACCCCATCCAGATCGATGGCAAAGACCGCCGTCGGCAACGTCCCGAGAACGGCTTGCAGGTCAGGCTTCAGGGCCTCGGTGAGGTTTTTGCGTGTTGAACGTCCGAACATCAGGCTGCTAACCGTTCCTGCTGGAGAAGGAAAAAATCGCCAAGAGCAGCCCGCGCAGTGGCGGGCTCCTCCAGCGCATTAAAGGCTTCACGGAACGCATTGGCGCCCGTCAAGCCATGAACCGACCAGGCGACATGCTTGCGAGCCACCCGCAGGCCCTTGTAAGACCCATAGTGCTCCAGCAGGCTGTCGAAATGCTCCTGTACCACCGCCGCCCGCTCTGCCAGCGGCGGGTCTTCCGGCTGTTCCCCGCTGGCAAGGAAGCGGGCGATCTGCCCCAAAAGCCACGGTCGTCCCTGACTGCCACGCCCGACCATCACCCCGTCAGCGCCAGAGGCCTGCAAGGCTGTCGCAGCCGCCGCACAACTGTCAATATCACCATTGACCACCAGCGGCAGCGACATCGCCTCGCGGACGGCCCGCACCGCCGACCAGTCAGCGGAGCCGGTATACATCTGGCAGCGGGTCCGACCATGGACGGTCACCATCGCCATCCCGCTTTGCTCGGCAATCCGCGCCAAAGCCGGAGCGTTCAGGGCATCATTATCCCAGCCGAGCCGCATTTTAACCGTCACCGGCACCGAAACCGCTTTGGCGACCGATTCCATGATCTGCCCGGCCAGACGCTCGTCCCGCATCAGGGCCGACCCGGCAAAGCCCTTGACCACCTTTTTCACCGGGCAGCCCATATTGATGTCAATCAGCGCCGCTCCGCGATCGACGTTGATGCGGGCGGCTTCGGCCATCACCCACGGCTCGTTGCCGGCAAGCTGCACCGCCATCGGGAATTCTTCCTCGCACGGCGTGGACATCCGCAAGGTATCATGGTGAGCCCGAACCATCTGGGAACTGGCGATCATTTCGGAATAGACCAGCCCGGCGCCATAGCGTTTCACCAAGCGACGAAACGGCATGTCGGTGACTCCGGACATCGGAGCCAGCAACACCGGGTTTTCAATGGTCAGGGATCCAATTGCTAACGACATGATCTCACAGATAAAAGGCGCGCCCCATCGCCGGGCACGCCTGCATAATAATTAGGCAACGACAGGAAAATCAAATAGAAATATCGCCTAGCTGATAAGCACATCTGTAACGAATTTCACGCCGGGGTATGCCAGCGTCAGCAACAGCCACGCCACCAGAATCAACCGGGCGGCAATTCTGCCCCGCATACCAACGAAACGATGGGCGGCCAACAGCAAGCCAATCAGGAAAAAGGCCAGCAAAGACAACAGGGTCTTGTGATCGAGCGTCAACAGGCGCCCCCGTTCGAACCATTCGACCGCCATCCCTGATCCCAGCCCGATCGCCAGCACCGCCTCGCCCGCCATCAGCAATCTGGTCGACAACCGCTCGGCATCGGCCATCGCCGGCAACTGGGTCGTCAGGCGGGTACGCCGCTTTTGCTTCAGGGCACGCTCTTGCAGGAACGACGCCAGCGCCGCCACCGCTGCCAGCGTCAGCAAGGCATAGGTTCCCACCCCGACCAGGATGTGCAACCCCAGCCAGCCTGATGGCAGCGTCCCCGGCAAGGCATGGCCCTGCGCCTGCTGCCAGACGGTTGCCATCACCGCCATCAGCACCACATAGGGCATCAGCAGCGGCAACAGCCGCCACATGTGTGCCAACAGCACCGAAGCGGCCCCAAAGGTGAAAATGATGGCAGTCAGCGTCACCCACAGCGTCGGGGCAAAGCCGGTCACCCAGTGCCCCCAGACCAGCGCCAGCGCCAGCAGGGCCGGACCGATGAACGCCAATCCCCCCGCTGCCCAAAAGGCATGATCGCGGGCAGGTACGGGCCGGACCACCAGCAGGGCTGCGGGCAGCAGGCAAAGCAACGCCGTCAGGCTATGGAGGAGTCCTGGTAACATGGCGCTGATCATAGCCACTTGGCGGGTAAAGACAATGCTGCCCTGCATGATGATCGTCATTTCTGGCGGGGTCGGGTCATTTTCCAGAAAGCGATTCCCTTTGTCGCCTGATCGCTTTACGCTCGCGCCCCCATCATCAGCATCCGGGCCCGAGCACCCATGAAGGTTGCCATCCTTGTTGTCGCCGCCGGGCGGGGAAGCCGCTTTGGCGGCCCCTTGCCCAAGCAGTACCAGCCCCTGCAAGGCCGTCCCGTCCTGCGCCACTGCCTCGCCACCTTTGCCGCCCACCCCGGCGTGGCGGCCATCCGGGTGGTGATCCACCCCGATGATCGCGCCCTGTACGATCAGGCTGCCGCTGGTTTGACCCTGCTCGATCCGGTGGCGGGGGGAGCCGAGCGTCAGGACAGCGTGCGTCTGGGACTGGAAAGCCTCGATGGCATGGGCTTTGATGTGGTGCTGATCCATGACGCCGCCCGCCCGGCGATCAGTCGGGCGGTGATTGACCGCGTGCTGCAGCCCCTGCGCGATGGCACCGCCGACGCCGTGCTGCCCGGCCTGCCGGTTGCCGACACCATCAAACGGGTGAGCGCCGACGGCTCGGTCGACGCCACTGTCCCGCGCGTGGGCCTGTGGCGGGCGCAGACCCCGCAAGGTTTCCGCTTTGTTCCCCTATTGGCCGCCCACCGGGCCGCCAGCGGACTGGCCCTGACCGATGATGCCGCCGTGGCCGAACATGCCGGGCTGCGGGTGCGGATGGTGGAGGGGGATGGTGACAACGGCAAAATCACCCTGCCCGCCGACCTGCTGTCAACCGATGCCGCCCCGGTGCAGTGGGAAACCCGCACCGGACAGGGCTTTGACGTCCATGCCTTTGCCGAAGGCGATCATGTAACCCTGTGCGGGGTCAACATCCCGCACAGCCACCGCCTGTCGGGGCATTCCGATGCCGACGTGGCGATGCATGCCCTGACCGATGCCATCTATGGCACCATTGCAGCCGGAGACATCGGCCACCACTTCCCGCCGTCGCAAAGCCGCTGGAAAGGTTGTGATTCTGCGGTCTTCCTGCGCCATGCCCATGACCTGCTGCGCGCTGCCGGGGGCCGATTGCGCCATGTGGACCTGACCATCATCTGCGAAGCGCCAAAGATCGGCCCGCACCGATTGGCGATGGCTGCCCGGCTGGCGGAGATCCTCGACCTGCCCGCTCACCGGATCAGCGTCAAGGCCACCACCACCGAACAGCTCGGCTTCACGGGCCGTCGCGAAGGCATTGCCACCCAGGCCATGGTGACCGTGCAGGTGCCCGATGATGGCTCATGACGCATAGATAAACCCCTGTGCCGCCGCCTGCTGATGTGGAACATCCGTTCGGCAGGCCAGCACCTGACCAACCGGGCAGTCTTCGGCATGACTGCCCGGCAGATAGCCGGTGGACATCAGGAATTCATTGACCACTTCCGGCCCGGTAAAGCGAAAGGTCTTGCGGAACAGCTTGACCCACTCGGCCTTTTGCAGCGGATGATGTGCCGCCAGCCAAGTGGCAAAACTGCCAGAGGCTGCCTGTAGCGCCTGTACCACCTGCGCGTTGTGGACGATGGCGGCGACTTTCAGGCGGTTGCGGATGATCCGGGCATCTTCCAGCAACGCCTGTTGGCGTTCGGCATCATAGGCCGCCACCGTTGCCACATCAAAACCCTCGAACGCCACCACGATTCCCGGACGGCGCTTGAGGATCAGTTCCCACGACAGCCCGGCCTGAAAAATTTCCAGACACAGACGTTCAAACAGGGCGTTGTCATCGTGTAACGGCACGCCGTACTCATTGGCGTGGTAGTCATGATGAACCGGATGCCCCGGTGCCAGCGAGCAATACCAGCTCATCGCCAAAACCTCCTGTTACTGGGCTGTCCAGCCACCATCAACCGGCAACGCCGTTCCGGTAATGTTCTGGGCCGCCGGAGAACACAGGAACACCGCCAGCGCCCCGATGTCTGCGGGCGAGGCAAACCGCTTGGACGGCTGCTTTTCGCCCAGCAAGTCCTTGGCCCCCTCCTCATTCGGCACCCCCAACGCCTGCGCACGGGCTTCGATCTGCGCCTGCACCAGCGGAGTATTGACCCAGCCCGGACAGATGGCGTTGCAGGTGATGCCGCCCTCGGCATTTTCCAGCGCAATCACCTTGGTCATGCCGACCACGCCGTGTTTCGCCGCCACATAGGCCACCTTGTTGATCGAGGCGACCAGCCCATGGACCGAGGCGGTGTTGATGATCCGCCCCCAGCCGCGCTGCTTCATGCCGGGCAGCAACAGGCGGGTGGTGTGGAAATACGAGGTCAGGTTGATCGCCAGAATGCTGTCCCACTTTTCCGGCGGAAAGCTCTCGGTCGGCGACACATGCTGAATCCCGGCGTTGTTCACCAGAATGTCCACCCCGCCCAGCGCCTGCTCGGCGGCACTGACCAGCGCGCTACAGCCCTCGGCGGTAGAGATATCCGAGCCATCATGAAAGACCGGGACGGAAAACTCCTCGGTCATTGCCTCGCGTTCGGCGTTGATCACCGCCGGATCACCCAGCCCGTGAATCATCACCTGACAGCCCTGCCCGGCCAGCGCACGGGCAATTCCCAGACCAATCCCGCTGGTCGAGCCGGTGACCAGAGCGGTTTTTCCCTTCAGCATGGCATACGCCTCCCTTGTTTGATTTACACCAACCCGTGCCGGGTCAGCGAGCCTTGAAAAAGCGTTCCGCCGCAGTCCGCGCCCCGTCCTTGGCAGCGATGGCGGCCCGCGCCCGCAGGATTTCCTGCTCCAGAGAGCTGATATAGTCCTGCAAGGCCTCCACACTCATCATTTCGAAGTCTGGGGCCGCCAGCGGGCGGGGGCGCGGGTCCAGCTCGTCAGTGTCCATAACCAAATCCTCATGAAGGGGCCGACGACAGAGGTTGTCGTTGCCAATGATCGTGATAGGGTAACGCGCCACCCCTTTGGCACGTCAAGCTGACAATCGCATACCAGCCACAGGCAATAGCCGGGTTATCGGGATATAAGGAGCCGCCCCATGTCCGCCAGCATGAACTGCATCGAAATGACCGGCCCCGGCGGCCCCGAGGTTCTGGTGAGTGCCCAGCGCCCGCGCCCCGAGCCCAAAGCCGGTGAAGTGCTGATTCAGGTGGCCGCAGCCGGTGTCAACCGCCCCGATTGCCTGCAACGGCTGGGCCTGTACCCGGCTCCGGCAGATGCCTCCGACCTGCTGGGGCTGGAAGCCGCCGGGATTGTCGCTGCCGTCGGCCCCGGTGTCACCACCCTGAAAGAGGGAGACGCCGTTTGCGCCCTGTTGCACGGTGGCGGCTATGCCAGCCATGTGACCGCCCACGCCGGCCACTGCCTGCCGGTGCCCAAGGGCTTTTCGATGGTTCAGGCCGCCGCCCTGCCGGAAACCTTTTTCACCGTCTGGCATAACGTATTCCAGCGTGGCGCCTTGAAAGCCGGGGAAAGCCTGCTGATCCATGGCGGTAGCTCGGGCATCGGCACCACCGCCATCCAGCTTGCCAAGGCCTTTGGCGCAACCGTGTTTACCACCGCCGGATCGGCGGACAAGTGCGCCGCCTGTCAGGAGCTGGGCGCCGACCGGGCCATCAATTACCGCGAAGAAGACTTTGTTGAGGTGATCAAGGCCAGCCCGTCCAGGGGCGTTGACGTGATCCTCGATATGGTTGGCGGCGACTATCTGCCCAAGGCGGTCAAGGTCCTGCGTCCCGACGGGCGGCATGTGTCGATTGCCTTCCTGCAAGGCTCGAAAGTACAGATGGATTTCATGGCGGTGATGCTGAAACGCCTGACCTTCACTGGCTCGACCCTGCGGTCGCAGACCATTGCCTTCAAGAGCGCCGTTGCCAGCGCCCTGCGGGATCAGGTGTGGCCGTTGCTCGATCAGGGGAAAATCGCTCCGGTGATTCACCAGACGTTCCCGCTGGCCCATGCCGCCGAGGCCCATCGCCTGATGGAAAGCTCGGGCCATATCGGAAAATTGGTCCTGACAGTGGATTAGGGGTGGTGAACGCCCGCCGTTATGGTGATAATCTTGGTAGCTGGTGACCCTGCCCCCGTGAGAGGGTCACCACCATATCGCCCCTTGTACGGGCAGGCAAATTCCACTAAAGGAACGGCTTGCTCGTCCGAAGTCCAAGAACAATCCGAAAGGGAATAACCATGGCGCTGCCTCTGATGCCGAAGGCAACGGCCGTTTGGCTGGTGGAAAATACCGCTCTGAGCTTTGAGCAGATCGCTGAATTCTGCGGGATGCACGAGCTGGAAGTGCAAGCCATCGCTGACGGTGAAGTCGCGGCCGGTATCGTGGGTCAGGACCCGCTCGCCAATGGCCAGCTGACACGCGCAGAGATCGAACGCTGCGAAAAGAACGAGAATGCCAAGCTGAAGCTGAGCATCAGCGACATTCCCCGTCCGCAGCAGCGGGCCAAAGGCGCGCGCTATACCCCCGTTTCCAAGCGGCATGACCGTCCCGATGCCATCGCCTGGCTGCTGAAGCATCACCCCGAACTGAGCGATGCCCAGCTGTCCAAGCTGATCGGCACCACCAAGCCGACCATCGGCTCCGTCCGCGACAAGTCCCACTGGAACGCGACCAACATCAAGCCGCGCAACCCGGTGACCTTGGGCCTGTGCACCGAAGCCGACCTCGAAAAGGAAATCGCCTTGGCGCCGCGCCGTCCGGGCGTGGTCCAGCCGGTGGTGGATTACGGTTCGGACGTCGAGGAAGAAGAAGAACCCCGGCAGGAGCCGCTGGTTCCCAGCTTCCTGGCCGATGCCATGACGCGCCGCCCGCATGGCGGCGGGGACCGTTCCTGATACAGCGGTACGTTAATAGCAATACAAACAGGGCCAGCAATGGCCCTGTTTGCTTTTAGAGCACTGTGCGAAAAGTGGGAACCGGTTTTCGCAAAAACAATGCGGCAGAACAAAAGGTTAGAGCAGCGTGCCTGCGTCCGGTTTAACGCACGCTGCTCTAAGGAAACAGGATCATGGAGCGCTGCTCCATACCTCGCCGGGGCCTTGAGGCCCCAGACCCCATTGACTTGATTTTTAAAGAAAAATGGGGGCTTGGGGGCATCGCCACCAAACGGGTTCGGGCGGTAGCCCGCACTGATGCCACCAACTGTCATGTACTCTTGTGTCTTGCGTCATCGGTCAGAAAAGCGCAGATAAGACCCACCTGCCTTGTCTCCCATTCGTTCTCTTTACGGTGATTGGCTGCCATGCTCGTTGTTCTTTCCCCGGCCAAGGCGCTGGATTTTTCTCCCGCCCCTGCCTCGCTGCCCCACACCACACCGCTGCTTGGTGATGATACCGCTGATCTCGCCACCGTCACCCGCACCCTGACCGCAGGCGACCTGCGTCGCCTGATGGATATTTCGGACGCACTGGCCGACCTCAACCATGCCCGCTTTCAGGCGTTCGGCAACCCGGTCGCCGGGGAAACCGCAAAACAGGCTGCGCTGGCCTTTGATGGCGATACCTACACCGGCCTTGATGCCCCCTCGCTCAGTGCCGACGATCTGGCCTGGTCACAGGATCATCTGCGCATTTTGTCCGGCCTTTATGGCGTTCTGCGTCCACTCGACCTGATCGAACCCTACCGTCTGGAGATGGGCACCAAACTGCCCACCAGCCGGGGGAAAGACCTGTACGCCTTCTGGAAAGGACGACTGGCGCCATTGCTGGATCAGGCGGTGGCCGGGCACAGTGCCCCGCTGATCGTCAACTGCGCCTCGACCGAGTATTTCAAGGCCGCCGAAGAAAAGACCTTCACCGCCCGCGTCATCACTCCGGTGTTTCAGGAACTCCGCGATGGCAAGGCCCGCGTGCTGGGAATGATGGCCAAACGCGCCCGTGGCATGATGGCCCGCTACATCATCACCAACCGGCTGGAAAACCCGCTTGATCTGCAAGGCTTTGACCTCGGTGGCTATCGCTTCCAGCCCGAGCTGTCCGATCCGCTCGACAGCCCGAAACACAGTCTGAGCTGGGTGTTCAGCCGCCCGCAGCCTTGAAAAATCTACACACTGTTTTCATTCCGTGGAGTCCACAATGTCCAGCCTGGCCTTTCTTGAACACGGCGATGCCTCCCGCCCGCCGTTGCTGATTCTGCACGGCCTGTTCGGCTCTGGCCGCAACTGGGGAACCATTGCCCGCAAACTGGCCAACAGCTATCACGTCTTTGCCCTTGACCTGCCAAACCATGGCCGCAGCGAATGGACCGCCGGGGCGATGGACTACCCCTATATGGCACAGGTCGTTGCCAACTGGATGGATGAGCATGCCTTGCCCTCGGCCACGATCATCGGCCACTCGATGGGGGGGAAGACTGCAATGCAGCTTGCCCTGCTGCACCCCGAGCGGGTGGACCTGCTGGTGGCGGTCGATGTGGCCCCGGTGCCCTATGGTCCGCGCGAACACGGCGGCTATATCAAGGCAATGCAGGACGTCACCCTGACCGGCATCAGCCGCCGGTCAGAGGTCGAGGCGCTGCTGGAAGACACCATCACCGAGACGATGATCCGCAAGTTCCTGATGCAGAATCTGGTACAGGATGAGGGCAGCGAGCAGTTGCGCTGGCAGATCAATCTGGATGGTCTGGCCGCCAGCCTGCCCGCCCTGATGGATTTCCCACTGCCGGAAGATGTCGAGCCATTCACCAACCCCAGCTTCTTCCTCGCGGGCGGAGCCTCCAACTACGTCCTGCCGGACTACGAAGCGGCCATTCGCCGCCTGTTCCTTGATCACGGGCTGTACCGCATTCCCGGCGGTGGTCACTGGCCGCACGCCGAAACGCCGGAAATTTTCATGGAGCAGGTGATGGGCTTCCTTGATCGCCATCGGGCATAAGGTGTGTGCCGATGACAAAACCGCCGTGCATCGGATGTGATGCACGGCGGCTTGAATAAAGGTGGCTGTCCCCATAGCGTCCGTTGTCTCGGCTGGCCACCGCCCCAACGATACCGCTCCGGTCAGTTCTCGATCATTCGCGGAGGGGCTTACAGAAACAACCAGCGCTGATGCTACGCCTGTTTTGCCCGCCAGACAAGCGAATGAGACATCACCCCGGCAGCAATTCGTCAGCCAGAACCGGCCGCAACAGGTCATTCTGCCTCAGCAACGGCCCCAGAGCCTGGGCAAAATGCCCCGCCCATGCCTTGGATCCGTCGGGATCTCCGATCAAATCCTGCCGGATTTCAACCCCGACATGGGCCAGCCCCGCCGGTTCGGCATGGGTGTTCAGGGTGTGGGCAATCTCGCGCCCGGAATAGGGCTGGTTATCGCCAACGCACCAGCCCTGCTGCTGCAAGGCCGATTGCAAGGCGGTAAACAGGCGGCCATCACGGTTCCACAACAGCCCGACATGCCATGGCCGGTCGCACCCGGCATCCTTCAGGCAGGGGGTGAAGCTGTGCATTGCCACGATCATCGGCGTCCGCCCCTGCAGGCGCTCGCAGGATGAAATCACCACGTCGGTAATTGCCGCATGATAAGGATAGAAAATCGCCTCGCGCCGGGCGGCACGATGGATTTCCGTCAGTCCGAGGTTGGCCGGGATCACCGTGCCGTCGCTTGTCTCCGGCATTGCCGTGCCGTCGTGCGGAGCCCGGTTGCAATCGACCACCAACCGCGAGTAATTGCACAGCACCGCCGGGCAATCGAGCGCCATCGCCAAATGGCGCGTGACCTCGGCAATGCCGATGTCATAGCCGATATGACGATCCAGCTCACCCGCGGGTAACCCCAGATTATTCAAGGCATGGGGCACACGGTTGCTGGCATGGTCACAGACCAGCACTAACGGAGCTTGCCCAAGAGGATTGATCACCTGACAGGCGGCCGGCTCGTCGGCGGCCAGCAGGCGATGGGCTAAATCCCGATGGTTACCCTTCAACGCAGCAGCCTCTCCGCCAACAGCACGGGACCGCTGCACATGAGCAAAAGCAGAAGAAGAGGTCATTGGACAGTGACACTCCGGCAAGGAAACAAGGGGGGATGCGAGGCTGCATTTCACGAAGCAACCGTATGCGTAACAAATCTATCACGGCACGCCCCTGCTTGACCATAGTTGCAGTGCAGCACCCACCAATGCGGCAGGGCAAAAAAGGGAACCTCTGGCACCGCAGTGCTCCCGGCCAAATCCAGTCGGATTCATCGGCCTTATCCCTGCTTTATGCTAAAGGCGTCCCGCCCCGCATCGGCAAACTGGAAATCAGGGCCGTTTCCCTGTATGGCCTGCTCAGCCCGCCAGCACCTTTTTGATCAGAAAGCATCGCCATCACCATGAGTACCGTGTCCTCTGCCGCCCCTCACCCTGCGGCCTCTGTCGTCAAGCTGGCCCTTCCCGCCCTGATGCTGGGAGCAACGGCCATCGGCTTTGCCCCGATCTTCGTCCGCCTGTCGGAAATCGGCCCGGTTGCCACCGGCTTTTGGCGTCTGGCGCTGGCATGGCCCCTGCTGTGGGTATGGATGCTGTGGGAACAACGGCAGGCCAGAGCCAAGCGGATGCAGGTCCGCCGACCCCAAACCGTGCAGGATTGGGTCCGGCTCAGCATTCCCGGTCTGTTCTTTGCCGCTGACCTGGCGGTCTGGCACATCGCCATTACCCTGACCACCGTCACCAATGCGACCTTGCTGGCAAATTTTGCCCCGGTGTTCGTCGCCCTGTTTGCCTGGATCCTGTTCTCGCACCGGCCCACCCTGACCTTTGTTGTCGGCATGGTGATGGCCATGGTTGGGGCCATCACCCTGATGGGCGACAGCCTGAGCGTGTCGCGTGATCACTTGTCCGGCGATGCCCTCGGCCTTTTGACCTCGGTCTTTTATGCGGGCTACATCCTGTCGGTTGGTCGCCTGCGCAGCCTGTATTCCACCGCCACCATCATGACCTGGAGCGCGGTGTCCAACATTCTGATCCTGTCGGTGGTTTCCTGGGCAATGGGGGAATCCCTCTGGCCCCAAAGCTCCTACGCCTGGTCGGTACTGATCGGGCTGGCCCTGATTTCCCACGTCGCCGGACAGAGCCTGATCACCTTTGCCCTCGCCCACCTTCCGCCCGCTTTCAGCTCGGTCAGCCTGCTATGGCAACCCGCCTGCGCAGCTTTATTAGCCTGGCTTTTGCTCGGTGAAAGCATGTCGCCGTGGCAGGGAATTGGTGGCCTGATCGTTCTGGCCGGTATCCTGATTGCCCGCCGCGCCAGTCAAAAAGTCTAAAGACCATCGGCTAAAGCTTTCTTTGGGCAGAAGAATTTTGTGATGGTCCGATTAAACCGACTCTCTGCGTGCGGATTTCGGTTACCATCGGACACAGGAACGAGCTATAGTTTCCTTCCATATTCTTCTGCCCAGGGACGGTCAATTTCGCCATGAGACGCACAAGAAACGCTAAGATTATTGCTACGCTTGGCCCCTCCAGCAGCACCCCCGAGGCAATCGAGAGCCTGTTTCGCGCCGGTGCGGACGTGTTCCGGCTGAATTTCAGCCACGGAACCCACGAAGACCACAAGAAACGCTATGACATGATCCGGGCGATCGAAAGCAAGCTCGGCCGCCCGATTGCAATCCTGATGGACCTGCAAGGCCCCAAGCTGCGCGTCGGCACCTTTGCCGAAGGCCGCGTCGAGCTGCTGCCCGGTACCACCCTGCGCCTTGACATGGACCCGACCCCCGGCGATGCCAGCCGCGTCGCCCTGCCCCACCCGGAAATCTTTGCCGCGATGCAGATCGGCACCGAGCTGCTGATGGATGACGGCAAAATCCGGGTTCGCGTTGAAGAACACGGTGGCGACTTTGCCCTGACCCGCGTGCTGGTCGGCGGGCCGCTGTCCGACCGCAAGGGCGTCAATGTCCCCGGCGAAGTGCTGCCGATTTCTGCCCTGACCGACAAGGACCGCCGCGATCTGGCCTTTGGTCTTGATCTGGGGGCCGACTGGGTGGCCCTGTCGTTCGTTCAGCGCCCGGAAGACGTCGCCGAAGCCCGCAAGCTGATTGCCGGGCGGGCAGCGGTGATTTCCAAGCTCGAAAAGCCGTCGGCGATTGACTATCTCGATGAAATCGTCGAGCTGTCCGACGCCATCATGGTCGCCCGTGGTGACCTGGGGGTCGAAAGCCCGCCGGAAACCGTGCCGATCCTGCAAAAGCGCATCATCGAATGCTGCCACCGCATTGGCAAGCCGGTGGTGGTCGCCACCCAGATGCTGGAAAGCATGATTTTCGCCCCGACCCCGACCCGCGCCGAAGCATCGGACGTGGCCACCGCCATTTATGACGGTGCCGACGCGGTGATGCTGTCGGCGGAAACGGCCTCGGGCAAGTATCCGCTCGACGCGGTGGCGATCATGAACAAGATCATCCACACCGTCGAACAGGACACCACCTATTTCCGTATTCGTGACAGCGAGCGCGAAGACCCGGAAAGCACCGCCGCCGACGCCATTGCCGCCGCCGCCAGTCAGGTGGCCGCCACCATCGGCGCCAAGGCCATCGTGACCTTTACCTCGTCCGGTTCGACCACCCTGCGCGTTGCCCGCCAGCGCCCGAAGGCTCCGATCCTCAGCCTGACGCCGGAAAAAAGCACCGCCCGCCGTCTGGCTCTGGTGTGGGGAGCCCACTCGGTCGAAGTCGAAGACCTCGCCTTCTTTGCCGACATGGTACGCCGGGGCTGCAAGGTCGCCCGTCACGACGAATTCGCCGCCCTCGGCGAGCGGGTGGTGATCGTGGCTGGCGTTCCTTTTGGTACACCGGGGACCACCAATATCCTGCGCATCGCCTGGATCGACGACGAAGTGTAAGACCACCCTCGGCCAATCCGCGCCCGGCACTTTTTTAAGCATGCTTAAAAAAACATCCGTGCGCGGATTGGGGATAATCTGCTACAGTCTGTCCACCTGTCGGAAAGGGCCACAAAAGGCCTCTGGCTGCTCCCCCAATATGTAGCCCCGTGAGTGGAGAAGATGGATGCAGTCTGTAGAACAATTCCTTGTCTATGCCGCGCGCCTGGAACAGGAAGCCGCTTTGCGCTTTGATGAACTTGCCGACATGGCGCAAACCTTTGAAAACCGCGAGGTCGAACAGTTCTTCCGCCAGATGGCGACGTTCTCGCGCATGCACCTCGACGAAGCCCGCCAGCGCGGCGGCTTCCACGACCTGCCGGAGATTGGCCCCGACGGCTTTGAGTGGCCCAGCATCGAAAGCCCCGAAGCCGCAGCCATCTGGGGTGCCGACCCCAACATGGATGTCCAGCAGGCCCTCGCCCTCGCCCTTGAGGCCGAAAAAGGCGGGCTGGCCTTTTATGCCAAGGTGCTGGCCGAAACCAGCGACCCGGAAATCAAGGCGATGGCCGAAGAGTTCGTTGCCGAGGAAAGCGAGCACGTCGCCGCCATTGAAAAATGGATCGCCCGCGCTGCGGCCTGATCAGGAAGGGAAACAGGATGTGGAGCGCTGCTCCACACCTCGCCGGGGCCTTGAGGCCCCGGACCCCGTTTTATTGCATTCAAAGAGAAAAATGCTCGGCAATCAGGGCCACAACCTGTGAACTGTGCGTCACGGCCAGATCGTGGCCTGCATCGGGCAAGACATGCAGGGTAGAATTCATCAGCATCTGCCGAAGCCGCTGCCCAACTGCCGGTGGGCTGATGCGGTCCTGATCCCCCCATAGCAACAGGGTTGGGATCGAAAGTTCTGCCATCCGGTCTGATAAATCCTCGACCGGATCGGCAATCCAGCGGGCCGCCTGCGGAAAAGCGGCGAAATATTCGGGCCGCCAGTCTTCGCCTCCCAGATCGGCCACCGGCACACCGCCCGAAGTCACGGTCAACACCAGACGGTTGACCAAATCCGGCATCGCCAAAGCCAACCGGACCGCAATCACCCCACCCATCGACTGGGCCACGATGTTCACCGGCTGCTGCATGTGCCCGGCAACCAGTGCCACCAGATCATCCAGCCCGGCAATGCGGGGATCGGCAGGCTCATCCCCCAGACCGGGCCAGGACAACAGCACCACCTCATCGATCACACCGCGCTGTTGCAAAGCCGTCGCCACTGTCTGCCAGAATGAGGCACTCCCACCGGCCCCCGGCAGAAACAGCGTTTTACACGGTGCCATGACGTCCCCTTTCAGAAAATATCCGACAACCATACGACGCCAAAAAAGTCAGCCCAAAGCATAAAAAACGGGGCCTGCCCTGCACAATGGCAAAGCAGGCCCCGTTTCCGTTTACACCCGCCAGCTTATGCCGCTGCCTGCGCCGCCGGAGCGTCTTCGTTCAGCATCAACAGCGAGGCATTGCCACCGGCAGCGGTCATGTCCACCGACAGCGAGCGCTCGACCAGATAGCGGTGCAAGGTCGCCGGGCTGACCGGGTCGCTGTCCACCGGAATGATCGCCCGCGGACGAGCCGCCAGCGTTGCCACCGCCTGCGGCAGGTCGCCTTCCAGACCGGCGGCCTGCAGGTCCAGCGAGGTCAGCAGGGCGCACAGCTCTTCCTGATTGGCGGCATGGACGGTCGCCAGATCACTGGGCACAGCGGCGGTCTTCAGCAGGGCCGACAGGGCCGAGGCCAGCGAAGCCACCCCGGCAGCCACCACCCGGTTGCCACCGGCCAGAGCCGCCGCCACCCGCAGGACAAAGCCGCTGAAGCTGCCATTCTGGGCGGCAACCACCGCCACCACCCCGCGCGGATGAACGGACATTTCGTTCCGTTCGCCGGTCGGGCCGGGCAGCCCGAGCGGCTTGGCGGTTTCTTCCAGCGTCTGCGCCTGCAAGCGGTTCAGACCATCCAGCGACAGCGCCACCTGCTGGGCAGCCTGCTCGGCACTGACCGCGCCACCATCGCGCAGCAGGGTCGCCGCCACCGTTGCCGCCTGCGACGACAGCGCCGACAGCAGCGACTGCACCAGCGCCACCCGTGCCTCAACTGCCACCGGACGGGCCGGAGCATGCAGAGCCAGAGCTTCCGCTGCCCGGCCCAACGCCGCCGAGCTGGCCGGAGTCAGAGCCGCAGGCAGGCTGCTGGCCACCACGCGGGCCGCCTGCTGGGCCAGATCGGTCCCGGCCTGCGCCTGCGGGGCCACCTGTTCGGCAAAGCGGCCAAAGCGGGTCAGGTAGTTCGGGCCACCGGCTTTCGGGCCGGTCCCCGACAGACCTTCGCCCCCGAACGGCTGCACACCAACCACCGCGCCGATCATCGACCGGTTGACATAGGTGTTGCCAACGGCACTGGCGGCCTGAATGCGACGGGCATTGGCATCAATGCGGGTGTGAATGCCCATGGTCAGGCCATAGCCGGTGTCCCGCACTTCGCGCAGGATCGCCGGCAACTCGCTGGCCTGATAGCGCACCACATGCAGGATCGGGCCGAACACTTCGTGCGGCAGAGCCTTCAGATTGCTGATTTCATAGGCTCGCGGCGCAAAGAAGGTGCCGTTGCGGGCATCGCTGCTCAGCGGGCTGGTGGCGATCAGACGGGCCTCGCGGTCCATCCGCTGGGCATGCTTTTCCAGCGCCTCCAGCGCCGGGGCATCAATCACCGGGCCGACATCGGTATCCAGACGGGCCGGATCACCGACGCGCAGTTCTTCCATCGCGCCCTTCAGCATCTTCATGATGCCATCGGCGACATCGGTCTGCACGTACATCACCCGCAGCGCCGAGCACCGCTGCCCCGCCGAGCCAAAGGCCGACAGAACCGCATCGCGGATCACCTGCTCGGGCAGGGCCGAGCTGTCAACGATCATCGCATTCAGACCACCGGTTTCGGCAATCAACGGGATCGACTGACCACGCCTGGCCAGCGTGCGGTTGAGGATATGGGCAACCTCGACCGAGCCGGTAAAGGCAATGCCAGCCACCCGCTCATCGCTCACCAGAGCCGCACCGACGGTTTCGCCCAGCCCCGGCACCAACTGCAACGCACCAGTCGGAATACCGGCCTCGTGCAGCAGGCGCACCATCGCGGCGGCCACCAGCGTGGTCTGTTCCGCCGGTTTGGCCACCACGGTGTTGCCGACCACCAGCGCCGCCACCACCTGACCGGTGAAAATGGCCAGCGGGAAGTTCCACGGGCTGATGCAGACGAACACGCCACGGCCCTTCAGGCCAGCGGCGGCCTGCTTGCGGGCTTCAATGGCGTAATAACGCAGGAAGTCCACCGCTTCACGCACCTCGGCCACGCCATCGGGCAGGGTCTTGCCCGCTTCGCGCAGGCACAGCGACATGAATTCAGTCATGCGGGCTTCCAGCGCGTCGGCTGCCCGCTCCAGAATGGCTGCCCGGTCTTCCGCCGAGGTTGCCGACCATGCCGGGAACGCCGCCTGAGCCGCCGCCATCGCAGCCTTCGCCTCGTCCACGGTGGCTTCGGCAGCATATCCAACCAGAGTATCACGATCCGCCGGAGACAGGGCCGCCTTCGCCCCGGCAGTGCGTTCAACGCCGTTGATGATCGGGCCAGCCTTGGGCTGGGTCTGGGCGTGGGCGGTCAGGTCGGCAAACAGGCGCTCGTTCAGCAGGCTGTCGGACAGGTCCAGACCGCTGGAGTTGCGGCGCTGCTCGCCGTACAGGGCCTTGGGCATCGGAATGTGCGGGTGGCGCTTGCTGGCCAGAGCCGCCACGCGGGCCACCGGATCGGCAATGATGTCTTCGATCGGGGTCTTGTCGTCCACCAGCCGGTTGACAAAGCTGCTGTTCGAGCCGTTTTCCAGCAGGCGACGGACCAGATAGGACAGCAGTTCGGCATGCCCCCCCACCGGCGCATAAATGCGGCAGGCAATCCCCAGCCTGTCCGCTGGCGTAATCTCGTCGTACAGCTCTTCGCCCATGCCGTGCAGGCGCTGGAACTCGAACGGACGGCCCTGCGACAGCTCCAGAATGGTGGCAACGGTCAGGGCGTTGTGGGTGGCAAACTGCGGGAAGAACAGGTCACCATAGTCAAACAGCTTGCGGGCGCAGGCCATATAGGACACGTCGGTCGAAACCTTGCGGGTATAGACCGGGTAATCGGGCAGCCCCAAATCCTGGGCGCGCTTGATTTCCGCATCCCAATAGGCACCCTTGACCAGACGGACATTCATCCGGCGGCCAACCCGCTTGGACATTTCCGCCAGCACGTCAATCAGCTTGTAGGTGCGCTTGGAATAGGCCTGAATGGCCAGCCCGAAGCCAGTCCAGCCATCAAGGGCCGGATTGCCATAGACCGCTTCCATCACTTCCAGCGACAGCTCCAGCCGTTCGGCTTCTTCGGCGTCAACGCAGAAGCCGATGTCATAGGCCTTGGCAATTTTGGCCAGCTCCAGCGTGCGACGGGTCAGAATATCCAGAACCTGCTCACGCTTGGCGACTTCATAGCGCGGATACAGCGCCGACAGTTTGACCGAAATCCCCGGACCGGCAATCACGCCACGACCGTTGGATGCCTTGCCGATCGCGTGGATCGCCTGCTCATAAGAGACATAATATTTCTGGGCGTCTTCTTCGGTGCGGGCGGCCTCGCCCAGCATGTCAAAGGAATAGCGGTAGCCGCGCTTTTCGCTGTCAGCACCACGCTCCATCGCTTCGGCCATCGTGCGACCCAGCACGAACTGCTTGCCCATGATCCGCATCGCCTGCCGCAGGGCCTGACGGATCACCGGCTCGCCCAGACGCGACACCAGACGACGCATCACCCCGTTCGGCGCATCGGTCGGCAGGTCGCCCTTACCCAGAATGCGCCCGGTCAGCATCAGGCCAATGGTCGAGGCATTGACGAAAATCGACGACGAGTTCCCCAGATGCTTTTCCCAGTCGGTCCCGGCCAGTTTGTCGCGGATCAGCGCATCAGCCGTATCGCTGTCGGGAATGCGCAACAGGGCTTCGGCCAGGCACATCAGCACCAGACCTTCCTGCGTTGACAGGTCGTATTCGTGCATCAGGGCATCCACACCACCCTTGCGCAGACGATTGTCCCGCACGGACTGGATCAGGCTGCGGGCACGCTGGCGGATCTGTTCCTGCCGCTGCGGATCATTGATGCGCGCGGCGGCAACCCGTTCACTGACCACCGCGTCTTCGTCACGGCGGTAATCAGCGGCCAGAAAATCACGCCAGGACGGCGTCGGAGTGTGGTGCAGCATGTGATGGCCTCCCGAAGACCTGTCTGTCCATATTTGATATGGGTACCCTGAAGGGGCGATTTCATGTGGTACCCTCAAGGTACCGTGTCGCCCTTCCCTAACAGAAAGCCTCGCAGAATATCTCACTTTTGTTTTGCGATTTTTTAGGATAAGATGCGATCAGTAACGCAATATGAAGGACGAAAGGTCTATAATAATGCCTGATAGCAGACGAATCGACGCTATCGATCTAAAGATCCTCGACGAGCTGCAACGCGACGGTCGAATCAGCAATGCCGAGCTGTCGCGTCGGGTCAATCTGTCCCCCACGCCCTGCCTCGAGCGGATGCGCCGCCTGGAACGGGAAGGCTATATTTTAGGGTATACCGCCGTCCTTGATCCACACAAGCTTGGTCGCAGCCTGTCGTGCTTTATCGAGGTCGGGCTTGATCGCACCACCCCCGAGATTTTCGACCAGTTCCACGAAGCAGTCAGCCAGCGCCCGGAAGTGCAGGAATGCCACATGGTGGCAGGTGGCTTTGATTACGTCCTGAAGGTCCGTCTGCCGGACATGGCCAGCTATCGCACGTTCCTGGGGGACGTACTGGTATCCCTGCCCGGGGTGAAGGAAACCCACACCTATGTGGTGATGGAAGAAATCCTGTCGCGGGCCACCATTCCGCTGAATGCCATCGTCGGGGAATAACATTTCCCTGTCGAGCACATAAAAACGCCGGACGCCCCATGGGTGCCCAGCTTTTTTATCGGCTATTGGAAGGATCGCTACTTGCTGGTTGCCGTAAACACCCCATCCCAGTCTTCGCCCGGAGGAGCCGCACGATACGCTGCCAAACGCTCTTCATACAGGTGATAGAGGCCGTCGAGTGACACACTGGCCGCAACGGCCAGTGTCCGGCAGGAGGCCATGGCCTGCTCCGCCTGCGCCCACTGCTGCGCCCGATAGGCTTCCAGCATCTGTTCATGGGCTTTGCGCAAGGCGACAAAGGCCTCCGAGGCCGCCAACGTCGCGTCTCCCAACAGGGTAAAGATGCGAACCGGCAACGTCTTGCCCTTCACCTTGATCAAGTCGAGTTCCAGCACCGCGAAATCAGGGGCCTCGTGACAGGTCGCCTCACCGATAACCACCGTAACGCCATAGGTCTTTGACTGGCCTTCCAGACGGGACGCCAGGTTGACGCTGTCCCCCAGCACCGAATAGTCAAACCGCTGGTCAGACCCCATGTTGCCGACGCAGACATTGCCCGAGTTCAGACCAATCCCGACATTCAGCGGGAAATAGCGGTTGCCCTTGGCGTCGGCCTCGGCTTTCAGCTCGACATTGACCTCTTTCATGCAATCAACCATCGCCAACGCCGACCGGCAGGCATTGCTGGCGTGCTCGGCATCATCCAGCGGAGCATTCCAGAAGGCCATGATGCAGTCGCCCATGTATTTGTCGATGGTGCCGCGCCGGTCGAGGATGACGTTGGTCATCGGGGTCAGAAAACGGTTGATCAGCCGGGTCAGACCCTCCGGGTTATCGCTGAACTGCTCGGAAATGGTGGTAAAGCCGCGCACGTCACAGAACAGCAGCGTCATGTCGCGCATTTCACCGCCCAGCTTCAGGCGGCTGGGGTCTTCGGCCAGACGTTCGACCAGTGCCGGGCTCATGTAGCGGCTGAAAGCATCACGCACCTGCCGCTTTTGCGCTTCTTCGCGCGCATAGTTGGAATAGGTCAGGTACATGTACAGCATCACCGCGGTCAGAACCGGATAGACCGGATCGTACAAGGTCAGCTCGTGGGCAAAATACCACCATGACACCCCCAGCGTGCCCAGAATGAACACGGCGAGGATCACCACCGTCAGACGGGCACCGGCCAGCGGCACCAGAATGATCATCGCCAGACCGGCCAGCGCGGTCAGCACCAGCTCTTTACCCACCGCGTCGCGCGGGCGGTTCAGCTGGGTCTGCTGGATGATGTTTTCCAGAATGTTGGCGTGGACCTCCACCCCCGGTAAAAAGCTGTCGAGCGGCGAGGATTTAATATCGAGCAGGCCCACCGCCGACGTCCCGAGCAGGATCAGATGGTTGGCGATTTTGTCGGCAGGAACCGTCCCGTTCAGCACATCCAGCGCCGAAACATATTTTTCCCGGTCATAGCGGGAGAAATACACCCAGGTCTGCGCCTGCGCATCGGTCTTGATCAACAACCGGCGAATGGCCAGTTTTTCAACCCCGTCCTGCTCGGCGGTTCGCACCGCCACCGTCGGGGTCTGGGTAGCCACCCGCAGCATTTCTGCCGACAACGACAGATAGCGGGTGTCGCCCGCCAATGCCAGCATCGGAACCCGCCGCACAATGCCATCCAGCTCACCGGCGATATTGAACAGGCCCCGCCCGGCGGCGGCCTGATCCAGCACATCAATATTGCGCAGAACGTCAGCATAGCGATTGAGCCAGGGATTGGGGTCCGGTCCGATCACCGCCACCGATGACACCGGGGCAGAGCTGTTGTCCTGTTCACCCTTGCTGGTGCGGGCCGACATCCCCAGCACCACCCGGCTTTGGGCGATGGAGTTTGCCAGCACCTGATCGTTGGATGGCATGGCGCCAAGGTGCTGGCGCACCGCGCTGTCCAGCCCCGGCAAGGACTGGGCAATGGTTGAGGGAGACAGGCGGTCAGGTTCGGCAAACACAACGTCGAAGCCGATAACAAGCGCGCCCATGGCGGTCAGGCGGTCAACCAGCGCGGCCACCGTTGTCCGTGGCCACGGCCACTGGCCGATTTCGCGCAGGGATTTGTCATCCAGATCGACGATGGTCACCGGACGCTCGGTGATTTCGCGTGGCTTGATGCGCTGATAAATATCAAAGGTCTTGACCCGCAGCATCTGCAATGGCACCGGATCAACCACCCGCAACGCCACCAGCGCCACCAGCACCAGCAGCGCAATCAGTCGCCCGGAGCCGAACGACCCCCGCATCCCTTTGACCAGCCCGGAAAAGCGACGCTTGCGCGCCGGAACTTCAGCCTCGTTTACCGCCATGATCGTTCCTGTCAGGCATCCCCACTGTGCGGGAGTTTTAGCACCTGTCCGCACTCCTGTGCAAACATGGCAATACGAACGGTTGCGCCGCAGACACAGGCAGGTGAATTTTCGGTAAGCCCCTTGACCAGCAGGACGACCTCCTGTTCCCTGACCCTTCAGGTTTTTAAATCTCAGGTATCAGAATGGGAAACCCCGCCCCACCGCCGCATCAGGATACGCCGGCACGGCCTGCCTCGTCGCCGTTCCGGGCTGCCTGGCTGGCTCCGGTCCTCAAGCCGTTGCGCCCGCTGTTTTTCGAGGTTGCGGGCGGATCACTGTTCGTGAACCTGCTGGCCCTCGCCGCTCCGGTGTTTGTTCTGCAGGTGTACGACCGGGTGGTGTACCACGCCGGTCTGTCAACCCTCAGCGGGCTGGCCATCGGCATGGCGCTGGTGGTTGCCTTTGATTTCCTGCTCCGCCAGATGCGGGCGCGGGTAATGCAGGCCGTTTCGCTGGCGCTGGATGTCAAGATCGGGCGGCAGTTGTTCGACAAGGTAATGGCCCTGCCCCTGCGCACCCTGGAAAGCCGCCCGCTGGGCTATTGGCAACAGTTGTTCCGCGATCTTGATGTGGTGCGCAACACCCTGTCCGGCTCGTCGGCCATTCTGGTTTTTGACCTGCCCTTTGCCATCCTGTTCATGGCGCTGGTGTTCATCATCGCCACCCCGGTGGCGTGGGTTCTGCTGGTGGCCCTGTGCGCCTTTTTGACCCTCGCCTGGCTGTCTGCCCGGCAGGTGGGACGGTCGGTTGACAAGGAAAAGGCCAACCAGCAATCCCGCGATGCCCTGCTGGCCGAAACCATCATGGGCAGGACCACCATCAAGGCCCTGTCTCTCGGCGAACACCTGCGCCCGATCTGGGAAAGCAAACAAAGCGATACCATCCACCAGTCGGTGGAACGCGGTACCCTGAACGACCGTTATGTCAACATCGGGCAAGCCCTGACCGTGATTACCAGCGTGTCGATGACCACTGTCGGCGCGCTGGCGATCATCAATCAGGACATGACCATCGGCGGACTGGTTGCCGCCAACATGCTGTCTGGCCGCCTGCTGTCACCGCTGAACCAGTTGGTCGGGGCGTGGAAGACTTATTCCGGTTTCCGCCAGTCGATCGAGAGACTGAACGGTCTGTTCCTGTCACCTCAGGACAACACCAGCTCCCACCTCACCATGCCGCGGCCCAAGGGTGTGCTGACGCTGGAAAAAGTCAGCTTCCGCTATCGCCCCGACGGCAAGCCGGTCATTGACGAGCTGGCCCTTGAGATCACTCCCGGCGGCATCACCACCATCATGGGCCGCAACGGCTGTGGCAAATCGACCCTGCTGAAGATCATGCTCGGCCTGTACCCCTGCGCGCAGGGGCGTGTGCTGCTGGATGGCGCCGACATCAGCCAGTTCACCCGCCGGGAACTCGCCAACTGGATTGGCTATGTGCCACAGGAAAGCGTCCTGTTCGCAGGCTCGATCCGTGACAATATCGCTCAGGGCAAGCCCGGCGCCAGTGACGAAGACATCCTGAGTGCGGCACAGGCGGCAGGCGTTCATCAGTTCGTCATCGACATGCCCGACGGCTATGCCACCAACGTGGGCGAAGCTGGCGGACTGCTGTCCGGTGGCATGCGGCAACGCATCGCCATTGCCCGCGCGCTGGTTGGGCAGCCGCCGGTGTTGCTGATGGATGAACCGTCGGGCAGCCTCGACCGGCAGGCCGAGGAACAGCTTCGCCACACCCTCAGTGAGCTGGCCAAAAGCCGCTCGGTGGTGATTGTCTCCCACAGTCCTGTCCTGCTGCAAGGCAGCCGCACACTGGTGGTGATGGACGGTGGCAAGATCCTGTGCGCTGGCCCGACCGCCGAGGTGATGCGCTTTCTGGCTGCGCAACAGCAGGCCAAGGCCCAGCAAGCCGCCGCAGCAACAGCCCCCCCAGCGACACAGGGGGCAACACCACCCGCGACAGAGGGCCCCAAGGCATGAGCACCCCCACCACTCCCTCGCCGCTGGACGAGCTGCTGGCGACGTCGCAGAAGATCCACAAAAAGCCGTTGCCATGGATTGTCATGGGGCTGCTGACCAGCTTTCTGGTCTGGGCCTCGCTGGCCCAACTGGATGAAGTCTCCTCAGCTGAGGGTGAAGTCACCCCTCAGGGCAAGGTGAAAGTCATCCAGCATCTGGAAGGCGGCCTGATCACCGACATCTATGTCAGCGAAGGCGATCTGGTCCACGAAGGGGCGCGCCTGATGCAGCTTGATCTGGCCGCTGGCGGCATGAACAACGAGGAGCTGCAGGTTCGTATCGACGGCCTGAAGCTGACCCATGCCCGCCTGACCGCCGAAGCCAATGGTCTGCCGCTGAGCTTCCCCGAAGACGTCGCCAAGCGCCGCCCAACCCTGCGGGCAGCCGAAGAGCAAGCCTATAAGGCCCGCACCAGTGAACTGGCCGCAACCATCACCGTGCTGGATGAACAGGTCCGTCAGCGCGAAAGCGAGATGCGGGAACTGGCGACCAGAGAACGCTCCCTCAGCACCAACCTTGACCTGTCCCGTCGCAAGCTGGCCATGTCGGCATCCCTGCTATCTGACGGGCTGACCGCGAAAATGGATCACCTGCAACTGCAATCCGAAACCGAGCAGTTGCAGGGGGAACTGGCCTCGATTCAGGCCGCCAAGCCCCGTGTTGCCTCGTCGCTGGCCGAAGCACAGGGACGGCAACAGGAAGAAAAGCTGCGTTATCAGCGCGAAGCCCGCGAGCAGCTTTCCGAGGTCGAACTGAACCTCGCCCGCAATCAGGAACTGCAGAACAAGGCCACCGACCAGCAGGACCGCACCGAAATCCGTAGCCCGATTGTCGGGGTGGTCAAGAACATGCGCTACAACACCATCGGCGGCGTGGTCAAGGCAGGCGAGCCGATCATGGATATCGTGCCGTCGCAGGACAATCTGGTGATCGAGGCCCGCCTGAACCCGGTTGATCGCGGCTATGTCGCGGTCGGGCAGGATGCGACGGTCAAGATTTCCACCTATGACTATGCCCGCTACGGTGGCCTGAAAGGCAAGGTGGCGCTGGTGGCCCCGGATTCCACCACCCCCGACAAGGGCAACCCCTATTTCCGGGTGGTGGTCACCCTCGAGAAATACTACCTCGGCAAGGATGCCGGAGAATACGCCATCACCCCCGGCATGCAGGCAACCGTGGACATCCACACCGGCACCCGTTCGGTTCTGGAGTATCTGGTCAAACCCGTCCTGAAGATGCGCCACGAGGCTTTCCGCGAACGGTAGAACTGCGGGGGCATCCAGTCACCTGTACGACACGGCACGATGGGCGGCACAGTGGCAGGATGCCCCCATGGAAAACAGGGTCAGGACCATTTGCACTATTGACCATATTTTTCTTTTGCAAACAGACCGATACGAGAAGTGCTTGCCCTTCTCGATGAATTGCAGCACCCTGTCAGCAGCTTTTGGAAGCGGTTTCTGGCCTGTCATGGGGCACAGAACAGGGGAGCATGTAGGGTCTCATGTCGTTCGCCACTATTCTCGGCACGCTGATGGGCTTTGCCCTGTTTGTCGGCTCGGTCGTCATTTCCACCGACAATTATCTTGTTTTTCTGGACCTCGCGAGTTTTGTGATGGTGATCGGCGGCACATTTGCCGCCACTTTCGTGTCATTCGAACCACGCTATGTCCTGCTGTCCCTGCGCGGCCTGCAATCGATCCTGTTCGCCAACAAGGTCGGACGCGGCATTTTGACGCAGGAAGTCGGGCGGGTCATTCGCTGGGGCTATATCATCCAGAAAAACGGCCTGCCCGGACTGGAAGCCGATGCAGGCAAAGTCCGCAAACAGGACCGCTTCCTCGGCTTCGGGATTGATCTGGTCATTTCAGGGTACACCGGTCAGGAAATCCGCGAAATTCTGGCAACCACCGTTGAAACCACCTTTCAGCGCAACACCACTCAGGCCGATATCCTGCGCAGCATGGGGTCAACAGCCCCGGCGTTCGGGATGATTGGAACACTGGTTGGCCTGATCATCATGCTCGACAAGATGGCCAGCGACCCCAGCAAGCTGGGTCCGGGGATGGCGGTGGCGCTGATCACCACCCTGTACGGCATCCTGTTCGCCCGCCTGATCTTGCTACCCGCCGCCTCCAAGGTGCAGCAGCGCGAGGAAATTGTCCGCTTTCGCAACTATCTGGTTGCCGAAGGGCTGGCCCTGCTGGCCGAACGCAAAAGCCCGCGCTACATTCAGGACAGGATGAACGCCTTCCTCGACCCGTCCATTCACTTCAGCATCGACAAGATGCGGGGGAATTCCTGATGCTTGGCAATGGCAGCAATATCAATCCTCCCAAACGGAAGGAACCAGAAGAAGACTGGATGACCACCTTTGCCGACATGACCACCCTGATGCTGTGCTTCTTTGTGATGCTGGCATCAATCTCCAAGGTCGATACGGTCTTGTTCGAGCAGGTCAAAGCCGGGGTGGCCAAAGGCATCGGGAACCGCAACAGCGAAACCCCGGTGGAAAACCTGCGGCAGGAAATGCAGGAAGTCCTGAAGTCGCTAAAGGTCGAGGATCAGGTCGGCATCGGCACCGATACCCAAGGCGTGACGCTGGAAATGGCCACCGGGTCGTTCTTTGCTCCGGGGTCCGCCGAATTCGGTCCCGAAGCCGGGCCGATTCTGGGCAAAATTTCCGCCACCCTTGCCGCCGACCGCTATATCGGCTTTCAGGTCGAGGTTCAGGGGCATACCGATGACACCCCGATCCACACCCCGCAGTATCCCTCCAACTGGGAACTGTCTGCCGGTCGCGCCAGCGCGGTGGTTCGCTACTTCCTGCAGGCGGGGATCGAACCGTCCCGGATGAAGGCGGTCGGACTGGCGGATACCTCGCCGAAGGTGCCCAACCGTGGCCCGAATGGCGAGGCGCTGGAACAGAATCAGGAAATCAACCGACGGGTGGTGGTTCGGATTTATCCGCGCTGACGGGTTTCAGGAAGAAGAAACAAGGACGTGGAGCGCTGCTCCACACCTCGCTGGGGCCTTAGAGCAGCGTGCGTTAAATCGGACGCAAGCACGCTGCTCTAACGTTTCGTTCTGTCGCATTGTTGTTGCGAAAACCGGTTCCCACTTTTCGCACAATGCTTGTCTTATGATTTTTCGTGCTGACAGGCGATAAAGGATCCCTCGGGAGGGTGTTGCAACACCCTCCCTAGGGCGAGGGTAGGATCCACACAATGCAGGTCGTTAACGGACCGAGTTAGAGTTTGATCACCCTCGTCTTTTCCATAGGCCTGAACGGATACCAGGGGTTTGGCCCCGGATGACAAGCAGAGGCGCG